>Ga0302280_1000993_pt1 | contig 24458 bp, 17 predicted proteins | sample III_Fen_E1_1_FD_198771 | JGI IMG/M metagenome (GOLD analysis project Ga0302280, IMG submission 198771) | Peat permafrost microbial communities from Stordalen Mire near Abisko, Sweden - III_Fen_E1_1 | ecosystem: Environmental > Terrestrial > Soil > Wetlands > Permafrost | place: Sweden: Abisko... | reverse complement strand
AATGAATAAAAGTAATATAAATAGCACAATGCAAGCAATAAAGTTGAAATTTAATGACGGGCAGCATTGATAAGATTATGCAATATTGTCGAAATAGTTCTATATAGTTTTTATCTTTATTTATAATCACAAATCAATTAAATTATCAAGAGTCCGATATATTATATCCAATACTTGGATATTAAAGACAATAAATTAGCCAGCATCGTCAAATTGCCTCTAGTAAGCATCAAACATCGCAGTAGCTTGTCCCTTTAGAATGTGAATCTCCTTTTCGTCTGAAAAATTTAATAATTGATACCTCCATTATAAAGTTAACCTCCAAGCCCATCAGAATATTCATTGAAATTTTAAAAATAGTAATAGAGAAGATCTTTAATGATTAGTGATCTCCTTCTAAATAGGCACAATCAGTCTTGCAAAAACCAACAACTCTATATGATCAATAATAACTTGAAAAAGATAGAGAATAACTATGTAAGCTGAGGCTAAAATAACATTATATTTCAATCGATTGTTATGCAAAATGTAAATTTACATACGCAAAATTAATCAAATTTATAAAGAATCTTTTGGAGAATAGTCTTTTAAGAATTATCCTTTTCGATTAGTTTTATAATTCTAACAAATTTAGTTCTGGGATTAATAAAATTAAAAAAAGTCTTTCCTATTAAAAAAATCCTATAAAGAATCAGGAAGAGCTAATCTTTCAACTGTTATCCACCATATTCTGCTAATACTATACTTTCAAGAATTTCAATACAATGTAGATGCAGCTGCATATCATTAATAAAATAAATATCTAATCTTGATAAAGTAATTCTCTAAATGAACTATTCTAAACTAAAGCAAATACGCCCTCAAATTACTTTTAATGACAAGAACAAGAATGCCGAGATGATATAAAAATCTTTGAAGATGATAATTGTGAGCATGCTGAAAAGCATCTTATCTCGATTACGATAAGTATAAAATAACGATATATGAGACAACTTTCAAGAACAATAAAATTGCATCAAATTTTATCAGTCTTACTGCATTCTCAATTACGGTTTATAAAGTCTAAGTTGTAAATTATATATCGCATGAGACTGATATTTTATTCAATAAAAAGTGATTATTATACAAGATATTGAAAATAAATCTTTTAAGATTTCCAGAATTATTATAACTGTATTTATTATTCCATAAAATAATAGCATCCATTGATTAAAATAATATCATAAAAAGTAATGTCTTTCCTCCATATATTTTTTGCATCCTGTAATTGATGGTAAGATATGAGATGTTCGGCAAGGAGTCAATCATAAATTGTAGCATAAGGCGTAAATTGGTTTGTGTGATCGTTACACCTGAAAATATTATCCTGACATTTCAGATCGTTTATCTCGTGTATTTATTAATATTTGTTTATTACTACGCTCACAAAGGATAATAAATTTTATTTATCAGCCTCAATGTCGATCAAAAACTTTCATTAGTCTTAATCATAGCAAACTGACAACTTTAAACTGAAAAAACTTTTACTATAATTATTCTATTATAAAGGATATTATGAAAAATTCTTGGATATATAGAAATGATAACAAGGGACGTTAGAACCTGGAAAAAAAGTATTAAACTAGCCTGAAGCACGTCGAAGAACCTACTCATGAGTTCAAAGACCATGAAAACTATTAGATCTAAAATTCATTGCTTTAACATTTCAATAAAACCTAAACCATAATCCCAGCTAACACATGTCAATAAAAGTATAAATCATTACTGCCGCGTAGGAAAAAGCAATCAATTGAAATATTGAAGATTAAAACGATGAAAAAATATCGAAGAGCGAAGAGAGGGTGCAACAGATAAACTACCAATCTCAGCAAATATGTCTACTGCAAGATAATGAGTTTCCTATAGATAATCTTCGTGACTAATCAACTGACTCCATCTTTAAAAGAGGTGGTAAAATAATTCAAAAAACAGAGAGGGGAGCTGAACAGCTATAAAAAATTATTTTAACATGATATATTCTTGGACACCTACCGTTAAAATTTCGAGGCTTCTGCATTTGTAAGCACCATTTTGCGATCAAGTCGAATGAAAATGAAGAGCAAGTTGACTTTTATTAAATTTTTAGAACGGATAAGGCTGATCTGTATTGAATCGAAGGGGCGATGGAAATAAAAAGATCCCATGAATCAAAAATAGACCAACTGACAGCTCATTTCCTTTTCATACTGAGTATGATGATTAATGTTTTTGATAAGCATGAAAATTTGGACTAAAATTTATCACTGACTGAAATAATGCAAAAATAAAATGAAGTCTAATTAGATCGAAAAGATACAAAGAAAGTTGCTGCATTAATATTGTATATTTTATATTTTTGAAGTTTGGAATTTTAGTTTAAATTTGGTTAAATAATTAACATAAATAGATATCATATTCTTGAACAATTTAAAATATTTTAACCATTTTTTAATCTTATTTGTAGAGAGTGATAAAAACTCCACTATGAGAGGCTATTGTGTTTATTTTCGTACTGTTAGTCTGGGCTAATCAACATCCTCTTTCCTGATAATTTATTCCACATCCTATAATAACAAATTAATAATTCGGCAAACTCTTGGAAACAAAAAATGATTACCTTGATCATCAATTCTTTCTCTACAACAATGATAACTTGTAATTTCAAAAATATCATAGGAGGTGAATATCTTCCTCACAAAAACTTAAATGGATAATTTAGATATCAATACAATCTTCTAAAATAGTTATGACAGTCGCACATCTTAAATGTATCAGAGCCTCTAATGAATTAAATTTCTTTTAAATATCAATGATACATTGAACATTGGAAGGAGAAATACAATCAATTCGCTCAATATGATTTCCTCTTCCATATGTTGATACCCGTCTTTGTATGGTATCCTATCAGATATGTGCTGGCATATAAAGTAGAATGTTCTTATACTTTATATACTCCTATATGCGTTTCATTCGTCCTTCCCTGAGCATTAGTATCAGTAATCTCTTCCTTAATAATTTGCAAAATAATTGACGGAAAAGGTTATTTTCTATTGATACTTAATTTAAAATGGTGTTTAGATCTACTAGACCAATTGTGCGTTTGTTTTTCCATTAGGACAGTTTAGTTTTAAAGAATTAAGAGTTGATATGCATCTTTTAGCAAATATGCTTCACTTTTAACCAAGCAGAATCGCCTAACAAATATTTCAAACACATTTTAGTCTCAAATCCAGGAATATTCTTTCGATAATCATCCTTCTTCGACTTTATTGTCTTGAACAATATGTTTTTCTTACGGTCCTATAAGTTTTTTTAACTTTCCCTATCATAGAAAATGTCTTAATAGTGGTAATCCCGGCTTTCCTTCACCTCTGCGCTCAAGCTGAGGTATTCATCCAGCCAATTCGTATCGGTCATTAATTATTAACTATATAAACTTGAAATTAATATGATTTGTAATAAAGTAAATTTCTTTTATAATTTATCTCTTGGATATACTCTCTAATTAATAACAATTTTAGCAGTTTATATCTTTCTAAAATAGTTAATCATCATACGTACAAGAGAATATTTGCATCACTTTATCAATTTATTCCCTTCGTAAGTGATGGAGACTTCTTCTTCAATAATTTAATCATTTTCATCAATAATTTAATCATTTTCATCAATATTCCTTTATTATTAATCGTAATTATGATTTGGTATTTTTTGTTAATATTGTGATTTTGAGGATCTTTACCTTTAGGCAATAATATTCGATGCGAATACAAATGGCCAATAAAATTGTATTTTACGAATATTCATCGCAGGAACTAAACCACTTTCAAATCAAAAAAATTGCCATTTTCTCTTCTTGATTTTATCACTGAGCTTATGGAAGATCATTGTTTTGACTTGCTCGTTTATAATTCAAAAATGGGAATTCTTGTAAATATTTAATAGAGAAATCGAGTTAAACATTTTAAAAATGAGGAGTTGTAGTAACTTGCAGCTGAATTTTGCTTTTAAAGTTCAGAAGTAGAACTCATCTATTGCTGCTTTATCAAACTACTACCTCATCCCAAAGCATTTATCGAACTCGATGATCTTGCCATGACTCTGCATTGCGGACACCCTCACTTTTCGTAACTTCCCTATCTTGAAAGATTATTTCTGCTCATATCTCGCCGCACTCCTGGCCGTCTATTTTTTTAAGACTACCTAACAGGAATTTCCACATTTTGTCTCATGAACTCTGAAGCAATTCTTCATTTCGTATTTGAATGGCTCGACACTGATGGTGATGATCGGATAACCAAGTAAGACATTACTTCAGCATCTCAATACACTCATCCCAAAACTAAGGAACATACTTTTTTTCATAACTTTCTTCCAGAACTCGATAGAAGTGTTCAAAAAAATCATCCCTTTCTAGATTTTGATGATTTTAGGAAACTGAGTAATAAACTCCTGTATCTTATATGGCCAGCTTACGAATTACAGGAAAAAATGAGGGAGATCAATCTCGGAGGAGAATTTTGGAGAAAACAGTACGTGAAGATTTAGAAAGCTGAATTGGCTTTAAAAAACAGTGAAAAGAAAGCTTTTCGGATGTTGGAGAAAGTGAAACAGTTGAGTAACATAAAAATAGTGAAAAGCATGCCTCCTTGTTTGATAAACTAAAAGAGTCATGTTCGAGTAAGTGGTGCAGCATCAACTGACATGCAGTTGCTTTAATCACACACTCCAATCCGTCGCAAAAGTAGCCCTTATATAATGTTAAAACTTCCAGCCCAATAATAATAAGGCCAATAAAGCCATGAGTGAGTTTTTAGGAAGAGTCACATACTCTACTGAAAGGCATAATAACAGTAATGATTACTCATTGTTGAAAAATATAATAGTTATATAACCATTCAATTATTGAGAAAACGTGTCATAATCATGGATACAAACATCATACTCAGCCCTTGAAGTCCACAATATTGAGGCCATTGTTCTTGAACTCCTTAAAATCTGAATTATATCATAGTTACCTTCAAGCAGAAGTTTAGATTCAATTCCATGTTTGGCTAAAACACTAAAAGCTACTTTTGTACGTATTCCTGTCAAACAGCTTAGGACAATATTTTGCTTACCCTTAAGTTCCTCAAGTCGGCTTTATATTTCAGGGAGGGGGATTAAAAGAGCACCATCAATAACTCCAGCCGATCTATACTAAGGCAAACTCCTTACATCAACCTGAACAACATTTTGAAGTTCCTTCAGGGTGTTAAACTTAAGAGTCGTTGGCTTAACCCACTCTTCCTTCAAATTACTAAATTTAAAGTTGCTGAAGCCTCTGATCTTGAAGTATCCAATTCTGAAGAATCTATCAATAATGTCCTCCGCTTTGCCTTAGTCAGCCACAATAATAAACTCTTCCTCAGGCCCAAACAAGTTAGAAATCCAATTAACAATAGGTCCATTGCCAGGTAGCCAATAAGTTCCTCTAATAATTCCTTCCCCCACATCAACTCTAGTATCAACCACTTTCAATGTTGATTTTAGTTTTTCAAACTACTGCTCATTTAATGGCACATTGGCTTGAGCAAATGAGTCTTTATAATGATCAGCTCCGGTTTGGTTGAGTCCAGCATCAAAGAAGAAATATTTGGGAGGTTTTGGTATGTTAAGAGTGACTTGCTTCACAAATTACTCCCTGCTTGTAAATTTAAAGCCATAGTTGTTTGCTTCTTGGTTTCCTAAAGTACAGAAGTTACCTGCTCCTATAGATTTTCCACAAGCAGATCCTGAACCGTGACCAGGATATAATCTCATATTTCCCTCAAGTTTTTTCACCTTTTGAATTGAGTCATAAAGTGTTCCAGCTAAATCAGCAACTGTTAATTTTTAGTTACAAGCTAAGTCAGGTCTTCCAACTTCTCCTAAAAAGACAGTATCTCCAGAAAATATCACAACATCTGAGTTGTTAGAATCAGTCAGGACATAACATGAGCTTTCAAGAGTGTGACCTGGAGTGTGGATGACCCTAATCTTGATGTTTCCCAAAGGCAAAACTTAATTGTCCTTGCATTATTGAACTGAAAATTTGTTGACAGCTCTCTTGGAATCAGGTCCCATTACAATGGGTACCTTGAATTCCGTGTGACCTGACAGATAATCAGCGTGATAGTGGGTGAGGCAGACAAACTTGAGAACAGTTTGCCGTTTAGCAATAAAATCAGAATATACTTTGACATCAAAGACAGGATCAAGAAGAATGGCCTCTTTTTGAGACTCAATATAGTATGAGTAAATGGCCAACTCTGAGGTTTTGAACTGTGCAATATAGAATCCTTCACCAGTTTGTTCAGTGACAAGGGCAAGTTTTGAGTCCATAGATAAATTTAATGAAAAGTTCTAAAAAGATATGTCAATTAATAGTGGCATAAAAAATTAAAAAAAACTTAAAGCAAATAAATCAACTCAATTGCTTTTCTCAAGGTTTGATAGTGTTCGGGATTATATAGACCTATAAAACTATGAAAATAATTTCGAAACTGTGTTTATGGATTATATACACTATAACATATGATCATAACTTCTAAAATTAACAATTATTGAATTTTGTTCTGGCAGGATGTTTCCTACTACTAAATTACAAATGAAACGATGCATTATGAATAGGTGTAATTTGATCATATATATTTTTTTATGAATGGTAAATATCATTCACATTCTTAAACCGATATAAGGGAAGATTCATTGGTCGTATCTTTATCGGCTTTGCTATTCTCGTACTCCTATCTTTTCAAAATTTCCTCTAAAAAATTTACGAAAATTAGTCCAATAATTGGGGCAAGTATCCAAAAAAAGAGTAATATTCGAGTGCCCAACAGAGACTGTTCAGTGAATATAAAGCTTAGAATGATGACAACGATCACTCCACTAATTTAACCGCCAAAAAGTAAAAACCCAGAAGAAGTAGCCTCGCCCACAGGAAAGGTAGTTTGAGTTGCAAAATCTGTTGCAGTTGTAATGAAAGGATAGGCAACAAAGCCTGTACATCCACCAAAAATATAGGAAAGGATAGGAGAATATATCTAAAAAGAAATCCAGATCAATCCAAGTGATAAGGAAAGCCCAATTAGTAAAATAGTACATATTTTCTTATAGGTGAAGTGATTTTTCATGAGTCCCACCACAACACATCCGAGGCATCCAGATAAATTGGCACAGATAAATATTAAACCATTCGATATTGTTTCGTAGCCATATGTTTTAGAAACCCATGGTGTAAATACAAAAATAACGGAAAAGTCCCCAAATATGAGAGTTATCGCCATGAACAGGTTTCTATAATTTTTGTTACTCATCAAGGTTTTGACATCAGTTTTGAAACTTTCTCGTTTAGCTGCTGAAGCATAACTACTTTATTTTATGATTACTTTTGTATAGATGCTGGCTTTCCTTTGAAGAATAAAGCCATAGAAATGTGAATGATAATCATAACCAAACTTTCCCAAAGAAAAAATGTAAAAACATCATCTTTAGTAACATCTTATTTGATAAATACAGAACTTAGAAAAGTACCAATTGCATCGGAAGCAAACAATGAAAATAGACAAACCGTACTCACCAAAAATATCTGATTTTTGGGAAACCACAAATTTGCGAATTTGTTTGCGGCGCTCAGCATAAAACAAAACCCTAAAGAACATAGAAACGTCCCTAAACTGAAAAGATAAAAATTCACATTTATTAGTAATCTTATGGAGAGTCCAATTATCATACAAATTTGGCCTGAGTTACAATATTATTACAGATAAGAGTGCCCATTTTGAGTCCGCGTTTATCCAAGATATAGTTAGCTGGTAGAATTAAAAACACATAGCTAATAGGGTAGAAGAGACTCGATAAGTTGGCTTAAAACTAAGAAACCTAGTATATCTTGGAAATGGTCGGAGAGACAGAAGTAAAAGCCTGAGTGGGTATCGAATTAAGCAGCGCCGCTGATATAAAAAGCAGCCAGTTAACGTATTTATAGGAATCTTGTTTGATTTCCATCAGGAATTTAAATATCTCAACTAATCAATATTAATTAATAATTTACAGTCTATTATCATTTTCCAAATCTATTGATATCTATCCTAAACAAAATATATTAAAATATAGATCTAATTTATTCTCACTATTTATTTCTTGGGATAGCAAAAATCCATCAACTCTCATTTCGGTATATTCTGTTTCATCCAAATAAATATTCTCTATATATTCATATGCTTTTTTTGCATTCAGATACTTGTGCTAATTATTCAAATTATTATTTTTTCGACTGGTCCGTGTGTTGGAAGAATGTTGAAAGAGAAAACATAAGCATCCATATTAATATCAAGGCAACATGTAAGAGGGGAGCGCTGTTTAATTACGTTGATCAATTGTAAATATTTTTAGCAATAATGCCTAATTCTTTTATTTAAAACATAGTTTATAGGTTTATAGTAATATGATAAATTTGCACAACAGAGGAAATATCCTACCATCACTTTATTATAATTTTTCCAAATCTTACTTGACATGGGGTTTAAATTCGAGATTACAAATAAAAAGTGCAATTAGAAGAATTAAAAGTGGATAGGTTTGCTATTTTAATTATTTTAATAATCATTGCTAATGATTGGGATTGCGATCATCGAATATTTTTGTTATCTCCTCACTTTATATGGTGAAGATAGTCTCTAATTTTGAACTTGGTTTTTTTAATTTTTCTTGTTCTCCGATTTCTTCGAATATTGGCTGGGTTTGGGACTTCTGGTTGGGCACCAAGTGGTTGGACACCACCAGGTGGGTACTCAGCATTTCGATTGTCCATTATTTGTTTCTCCATTTATATTATTCACATTTACAAATGCGAGATTTTGTGTTCTCCCATGTTCACGTGAGTTATCTGGAAATGATAGCCCCATTATAAAAAATAAAATCTTTTACATAATGATAAAATTAATATAGAAGTTTTATTTATTTATCCAAAGATCAAAGACTGAATCTCGCGCCCTGCTCATCCTTTGTTCTTCTAGAATATCCAAATAGTTTTATGTATTTTATAGTTTAAAACCTTTATGAGTTGTTAAAATTCTTAAATGTATTTTCTGTTTTATTTTAGTTTTTTTAATTTCATATATAACCGATTATTGATTTTATTGATTTATGATGTTTGCTGATTGTGTTGATATCGCTTCATGCATGATTAAATTTCAATTCCTTTTTTAAATTTTCGGTAATCACTATCATCTTCCGATCTAGTCTTGATGATTTATTTTCTACCTTATTAATTTAAATCCACCCGATAAACAACATTATTTTGAGAATGAAAATCGTATAGAATCATTTTTTCTACTTGTAACCTTTTACGATTTCAATTAATAATTTGTTTCACAATTTTTTGAAACATTTAGTTGCAAAAAAATTATTATCTTTGTGAGGAAAAATTGATACTTTTTATAAATTGATTATAATTCTACAATTTATTTATTTGTTATTCATGAATTATGGATCGTTTTATGAAGACAATATGCTCAGCGCGCCCTCCATACGCAACTGTGGGTTCGAGGAAGCACCCACTGCCACTTTGCCCTATCGCCTATTTTAAGTCAAACCTACTCACAGAGTCGCATGCATGAGAGAGGCACTCCTCACTGCTCTCATCAACTTTCAAAAATTGCAAAATATCTTAATCCAAGCGAACACAGCTAAAAAATGGAAATTCTATAATGTTGTTATTTGCAGCACTTCAGATAAAATATCAAAACTCAGTCAGAGAAGTTTGATGGAAGAAATAATCAATCTAAATTCTATGTGGGCTGTAGCTGAGTTAAGTACATTCTTTATACCAATCGATATGGATGATTTATCAATTCAGGAAGTTCTCGGGCTTTGCGACGTAGGTGGACCCACATGGCACTATTATCCTAATAATATATAAGGTTTTAATGAGGAATTCAAACATGTTGCAAAATAAATGTCAATAATACATAAGAGAAGTTAGGGAAATATCGGTGCAAGCTAAGAAAGTTCTCCTTATATAAAAATATAAGCTCCATCATTGGGTTACTCTCGAGCCATTAGTTTGATAATATAATCATCATAATCCATGCTCGGAGGCGGAAGGTGGGAACATATAATCAATACAATATGCTTTTACATGAAAAATTTAGACTCTAAAGACTTGGTTTCAGGGATAGTTTATGCTTTGAAGCCGGTTGTTATTGCTAAAGGTCAATTTTTAGCTGAATAGAAAGAAAGAATGCCAAGATAAGCAGATATTAACCAGCCAGCCAATGTGGCTGTAATTCAGCCACAGTATCAACAATATCAACAATATCAGCAATATCAACAGTATCAACAGCCAGCAAGCACAGGCTATCAATACGCGGCGCTTCCAGGCCAACTTCAAGCTCAACCTAACCAACAAAATACAAATTATTGTCCCCTCTGCTGTTGCCTTTTAATTTTTGCATCTTTTATAACCATAGTATTGGTGGTTCTTGTATGATTGCCCAATTTTATAGAACAATCGTTAATTTTTCGAGTAATTAGCTTCAATTGATTGTTAATATAACTATTAAAATACATGCTTAATCAAATGGAAAATTTTAGAGAATGGGTATCCGAATCAATATTCTTTAGTTTTTGCAATGTTTAATAAAAAAATTATTTTGCTTGAACTTCCTTGGCCAATTATTCCTGCAATGATTTCATGTAAATTATTTAGTAAATTATTTCACTCTAAATCACGATAGATGGACTCTGTAAATTTGCAATATTGACCAGTGGCAGTTTAGTCCATAAAGCTAAATGCGTTTCTTGTGGCACACTTTCCTTGAAATATATTCACTGGCTCCTTATTTTTTCTAAGACTGAGCTTTATTTAACTTTCGAACTCACCCTCAAAAAGCAAACCACTTTCATAGACAGCAGTTATACTCAATCCACCTACCCTTTTATCGTTAAACCATATATCTAATTCATCTAAATTTCTCAAGACATACATTAAAATGGAGTTTATCCAACGTTACTCTTTTGATAAATCTTCACAAATTTAGGACAGCAAAGTTCAGCCGATCCTATAAGATCTCTCTTAGTCTGTTTAACAGTGAAGAGAGAAAAAGTTAAAATATCATTAAAAGAAGCATCGATGATAAAACTCGGATTCCATATGCATTTTTGATCATTTAGCACGGTCGATTTTAGATGACCAGCCTTACCGCCTTAAACTGACAGATGAACTTGCTGATTTTACATATTGTAATCTGTGAGTTCCTTGACTTCAATCCTTAGACTCATTTGTTTTTATTAACTACTTCGGAAGATTATAAATAACTCATATCAATTATATTGAACTGTAGTAAATTGAGAAAGAATATTATAGATGATCAACTGCACAATTCCTTTCATTTTTACGCTGCAATAACATTTTCATAGAGTAACCTTTGCAAGCGCATGCGTTCGAGGATACTATCCTTCTTCACTTTACGCGAAACAAGTATCATCATTATTGCTTAATTTTTCAAAAAATATCTGATAAGAATACGAGAAACGAAACAGTAAAATGTTTGCTCAGACTTTCCGAACTGATCAAAATTTATATTGCCCGGTTCACTCACTATCTTTAGAGCTGTTTCGTTTACGTAGTGGTTCAGGTTAACTCGTAGCAACTTGTGAAAGATGTAATAGCGAAGGGGACTGAAGCTTGGATTTTTGCAGTGCAAACTGAATATTTTTTCAACTATAGTTCCTGATCTAAAACGTTTTTGTACAAATGATAAGATATGATGGACTGAGTTCGGAATTAAATTTCGGTCTTACTTTTGACGAACGGTATTAGATTTTGAAGATTTTTTGCTACGCCGATGAGGTCGATAGTCACCATCGTGAGCAATTTTTTTAGTTTTTAGTCGTCTTGACGGTTTATGTATTTTTAGATTCTATGCAAAGTTGTTCGGTATGTCCATAGCAACCGCCATCGGAGAGGTGGGAGCTTCTATTTTAAGCACATCCTCTTTTTCACATCCTCGAGAACACATTTGAAGTTAATTGGCCTATTCGCCATTGGCTAGAGGATGGTCAAATATGTCATTGAAAGTTGCATGACTAAAAAATGGAAAATTGTCCGTTTATGGGTATGGTTCCATGATGATTTAAAGCAAATAATAATTATAATGTTTGTTCTTTACTGAATGGTTATTATTGATATAAAACTTGGTGGATATAGTAAATGAGTTGTGCCGAAGAAGCTTCTATATTACTGCAAACCGAAAACAATATCAAATGTTAATTAATTTCAAAATTATTAACAATGCATGAATATGTTAATAGTAAAAATTTATTGCAGGACAAACAGGATGATATTTAATTTTATTGGTGGAAGTTATTTATCATTTAATTCGTAATTAGGCGATAAAGGTAGATATCAATAGCATTTATGGATCTGAGGATAAATTACTATTAATTACTCATATTAATAATTAAAAAATTGTATCCAATCGAATGAAACCGTAAAAGGATATTGGATATTTTAAACTTATTCAAATCTATAAATTTGCTTCAGTCTCATCTCCTCATAAACTATTTGTGGATCTGATTTCCCTCCAGCAATTCCATCTGCTATTTATTTTATTATCAAAATTACAGCAGCGATGTACTATTTATTTTAGTTATCCTTTATTTTATGACCGACTAAAAGATAAGTGCAGCTATACCGAGAACCAAAAAAAGCTTCTCACTTAGGGAAAGTGCTCACAAATATCTATAGGAAAAGGAAATGCCACATTTTGCCACCCTCCACTCTCTCGACCCCTACGATTCTCTCAGCTATCATCGTGCAAAATATTCAAATTAAAAAAGACTTAGTGCCGACCACATAGTTGACTACGTCCTGTAAGCCCTTGAAAAGATCTACGAATCAGACTCAATTGGTGTAAAAACTCGTACTATCGAATTTTTGAAATCTAAACTTCCCTAGATGAAATTCAAGATCCAATAAAGATTATCGCTATTGAAGTATCTTGAGTAATCACTCAAGTACAAACTGTTGTCTGAAATCGATGTTGAGATACAGAAAGAATGGAGAAAAAATGTACTGTTACATTCACTCACCACGATATGGGCAAGGAGCATGCTTTTACATTAGTTTTCGGGGAAGAAGGACTTCATTGAGGAGTATGAGAAACAACGGAACTTTGTAGCCAACGTGACCAATTATTACTTCAGAACTGTGCTGCAGATCCAATAAAAAAAAGGAAGCACCTTCGATTTCATCTATTAGGACAGCTCACACCATATTATCAACTCGTTGAAAGATTGGCGACAGATATATGACTAAAAGTTTATCCCTCTCCTCACTCCTAAGAAAGGTAATGAATATGAAATCCCTAACTTGGATTACGATCTCAATACTTTAGAGATCAATAAGCAATATATTGATGTTGATGATAAGACTAATCAACTAGAAAAGACAACACAGAAAATTCAAGCTTTTACTGAGGAGTGTCGCATTCATTAACGCATCAACCTTCTTAAATAAATTAGAGTGACCTTTCTATCTGAGATTGAAGCAAATCAGCAACGTATTGCTCAGAACCGGACATTTAAATCTGTGAAAACTTTAGAGAAGGACGACATCATCGGATGCATGATCTACTGTATCATTAAAGCCCAAATTCACTCATTGGAAATAAGCTTAAAAGCATTAGCCTTGCTTCTTGGAAAAAAAAGTCAGCTTCTTAACAAGAAGGGCGCTGATTGTTGTCGAGCTGACCTTGAAAGTGCAATTCAACACTTAGAGGAAGAGCAACTCAACTCCCCACTGATTACTCTTCCCAAAGAATTAATGCTGACCGGTCTATGATATTTTACTATCTCATTATAAGCTAAAGACGGTACAAAACATCAGTCATTTCGTACCTTTTTGAATTTTTTTACCTCCTCCTTCTTTTCGAATTTTGGCAAGCACTTCCCTTACAGCCCTTCCTGTAGTTACTGACCGAACCCTTCAATTCCTCCACTGAGCAGGTATAAGTTGTCCCATCCCTTCTCATGCAGCTGATTCACGTACTCAATGCCTCTTTTCTCATCAAAATGATACACAACCACTATTTTACTCTCCTTACTCTTATAGGCATAAAGCTGTGGTAAAAATTTATCCTGTTTAATCAGCCTACCCGGATAGTTCAAAGCCTATTTAATATGAAACTGCTCGTAATCTTCAGGTTCACGGAGATCCACCAATAGAAAGTCAGTCTGTACGCCAACTGGCAGTTGCTCTGTTTTGATTGTCACGGAAGTAAGGTTACTCACCTGACTGCGGGCATCTTATTCGGGCTTGTTCCAATTGTAAATTGACTCTGTTTTCTATTCTTGGTTAATCAATTTCCACAGGGTAGAGGGCCTTATTCGACGGAATAATTCGCCCTTCTTTTTAGCTGCTTCACTCGCGCCTTGATAGGAATCTAAATACTTATGAACTCAATGTCACGGACAGTGGGACCAGTCTTACCGACGAGGGTCGATTCAACATGATCATACTTGTTGCTTTTGGGAACCTTCACGTCCAACACTGAAGGTTTGCCTACTTGGTAACCGATAGGTCGTTTGTCCATTGCTCTTTAAAAATTAAAATATATTTAAACGAATGTATAGAATCATCCAACTCGTCCATTCCAGTAGTAAACAATTAATAACATTAAAAATAAAGATAGTATGGTAACATCGATTGATAATTGAAAGTACCCAACAGTTGATAAAAAATATGTTCAATCCAGGGATCGAACCTGGGACCGTCTGTGTGTTAGACAGACGTGATAACCACTACACCAATTGAACAATCTGTTATTATTAACCATTCCATACTTATACATACATTCAAATAAATAGAAATTCCAGTCGATCAGCAACTCAAACAATTAAATTGGTTTATTAACTCAATTTCTAAAGAGTAAATTTTATCATTCCTTACTGTCCAGTCAGTTTTTACATTATTATAACTCTGTTCGAGATGCAGATCAACGGAATAAGAGAAATTATGCAAACGAGCAACAGTAGTAAAGAAAGAGATGAGGGGAGGGATAGTTCACCCGAGGGACAGGCAAGAAAACGAACCAAACGAAAACTCGGCTCGCAAATGGTTGTCAATCTCGCAGGTACGAGTCAAAGCAGGTAGACACACGCTATACGATTGTTCGCAAAGTTGTCAAGTAGATACTCGGCTTTCGCCTTTCAAAAGATCCTGCCTTTACTGACTGGGATCTGCAGTGGACTGACAGTGCAGTCGCTCCCGAAACATTAGCACGTATGCGCCCTTTTCAAAAGATAAACCATTTTCCTGGCATGTTTAACCTCTCTCGTAAAAATTATCTAGCACGGCACCTGACTCGTATGGCTAATGAATTTCCAGAAGATTATGACTTTTATCCTAGAACATGGGTGCTTCCCACTTAATATAACTAACTGCGACAATTTATGGAACTGTAGCCAGGAAGTACACTGATCGCTAAACCCGAAGCCAGTTGCCAAGGAAGGGGTATCTTTCTCAGTAAATAAATTTAACACTTTTCGTTAAGCTAGCATTATGTGGTGCAAAAATATTTGCGAAGACCGCTTCTCATCGATGGACTCAAATTTGATCTCCGCATTTATGTTTTAGTAGCAGGATGCAATCCTCTGAGAGTATATATCTACCGTGAGGGTCTTGCCCGTTTTGCCACTGAACGTAAACATGCTAATATTCAGCCTTCTGCTCTCCAAATAAGTAGAACCTCAGCAACCTATACATGCACCTCACCAACTACGCCATCAATAAGGCTAACTCCAAATTTGAATTTAATGCTTCATCTGTCAATATGAATACAGGCCACAAGCGATCGTTAACTTCCATTTTATAGAAATTGAAGGAGATGGGCCATAATAGTTAATTCGTATGGTCTCAGATTTGCGATATCATCGTCAAAACCTTACTTCCAGTACAACCTGTATTGGCTCAGCACTACCTTTCGTGTCAACCTGACAATTTTAGCAATAATATGTGTTTCGAAGTGTTAGGGTTTGATGTCATTTTAGATGCTGATTTAAAGCCAATTATCCTTGAGGTGAACTACACCCCAAGTTTTACTACTGATACTCCTCTTGACACTTTCATCAAATAGAATTTAATCAAAGATACTCTTGTGCTGATGAATATTTCAAACAAAGTCAAAAACGATACTCTCAACGCCAAAAAGCGCTAAATGTTGGAAAGAACTCTCACTGGCAAAAAGACATGGTATTCGAAGGAGGAAAGGGAACAATTAATTGAAAGAGAAAAGACAAAGCGGGACAATTGGTAAAATAACCACCTTGGTAATTTTATGAAAATATATCCTCCAGTGACAAAGAATCAACAACTAAAATATTCTACATTTATAAGCCATGCTCAGAAGTGTTATCTATCCCTCACAGGAGGCAGTATTCATCTCTTTACTTAGATATTAAAAGAAATATTAAAATCAGTCTTCCCAGTCATGGCAGCAGCGATGACCAAGGCAACAAAGTTCAGACTATTAAATACACCAATACTGATCAGTTGGAGAAGATCTACATCAAAAAATCGAAACCAATGGTCGCAGGTAAGCGTCCAACTAAAAATTATTATCTTTCGGGTGGAGAATAAAAAGGGTGGAACAAAGATCAACTTGAGCCTCAAGACACTGAAGAGAGAGCTAAGGTTAATAAATCCGTTGAAAAACTTAATATCTTTAAGTTAGAGCATAGAACAGGCTGCACAACCGACAAATATATCCCAGATGTGCGTCGTCCCGAGAGTTCAATAAAATCTCGGGGTTTATCTAAAATTTACAATGTGACTTTTAAGGAGATGAGGGTGAGACATTGATTAATATTTTGCCATTGTATGTTGAAGGGTACTGAAGATAATTTAAATATGATAATATCATGGGAAAATTAATTTATATAAAGGAAATCATGTTATATCTAACATATCACTAAATTCCTGATATGTATTTAATAGTTGTCCTACTTTAGTAGGGCGATTCGGTCATCTCCACATCTCCGTCCATGAAAGAGGGTTTAGTTTTTGAAATCATCTCAAAGTTATGAGTCATTTTATCTTCGGGTAACTTCTTAATGGTCACTTTTTTGGTAGATTTGCGGGGGGCGCTATTGAAATCATGATGACTAAGTTCCACCACCAGTTGAATTTACTCATTACCATATGACATTCCGTTAAAGAAACTCAAGATATCCTTATCGTAATGAACAGAAGGACCATAGTAGTCTCGGATTATCTGGTTTAAGTCGGTATTTCTCCATTACCCATCATCACAGCTAGTGATTACTCCATTTAGACATGTAACTGTCATCCTTGCCCGGAGAAGAGCGGCTTGACTCACAAATTTTAAGGAATAGTTAATCATTTGGGATCGATTTTCTTCGCAGAAAGATATTTGGTTGATTCCTGAGCTGACACTAAACTTGCTATTTTGAAAAGGCCCGAAGAGATTAACCACACAGTTGAGCCTATCATAAAGTCGTCTATCATGGATTTTTTTGATAAACCAATCTGCGTCCTGATGATGTTGAAGAAGGATATTAACAATGACAGGATCTGTTAAAGAATCAGATTCTTGCTAAACAATGCCAAGGATTCTCTCTCTAAGCTGAGAAAAAATCTATTGATCACAAATATAATTATTTATGTTGAATTCATTAAAATTGTTTGTCTTTTCTTTCCAGTGTCTCTTTCTCAGAACCAATTATGAATTGACATAAAATACGGAGTAATAATCTCCTGGCTTAATTCCACGGATGTAATCCTTAACAAATTTCCTGGCATCTTAAACGATATTATGGTAAATAACGATAACGTGTCGATAATAAATTGGAGTAGTGGTAAGGTCGTTGTAGTTCCATTCCAAAATGAGTTTCCTGTCCTTGGCATCGATATTGACAATCTTTTTATTTACTAACATTAATTATTATAAGATCATCTCGCATTGGAAATAATACAATCATATTTTTTTTAACATAAACTATATTTATACTGTTCTTTTTTGATTTTAGTAAACTTATCTTACAAAAACATGGAATTTTAACTCAGCAATTTAATAAATCAATTCGTTTTTGAGATGGAATTCGGTTTATTTATTTTTGCTTCGCAATAAAAATGAAAATAGGAAGTTTTCCCATAGCAAAACATGAAGATTCTCATTTGTCTTTATCCAAAGTATGGAGAGTATCCTCAAACATCGCCACCCTTATCTTAAAAAAGGAAACTTTCAAAATTAGCAACAAAATTCAATTATAAAGGGATTCCAAAGCATATCTGACTCATCCTCAGTTGCTTAATCCTGAGTGTCATATAAAGAGAAGCTGTCTTTACCATCTTGATTGAAATCCTCTTTTTTATTTTATTTTTACTTATAACCAAAACCAACTAATAAATGGATTGTTGTTTTTTAAATAATTTCAAACAGTTAATGATATGAAGGCATTTTTCAAATCAAATCAAGCTATGGGATCGGAATTTTTTAAGTTCCTGAGTGTATTTAAGGTATTACAACAAGCATCAAATAAATCAGTAACAAAGTATTCTTTAACTTTTCTTGAAAAACCATAAACAAGTGAGAACAATCAAATGAAGTCAATGCTGTCTTCCTCCTAAAAAGAGTCAGATTATTTATAAATGTTATTGTATTTTATTAGAGATCGATGTGTCTTATGGTGACAACAAGAGTCATCTGGAGCCATAAGGGGCCATAAGGTGACGATTGATATTTATTTAAGATCCTTCATTATCCTTAAAAGTTGATTGAAATAATTTATAATTACCGCTAAAGAGACGGCATTCACGACTGATCCATCTATTCAAGTGATTCGTATTGATTTAATGGGTTAATATTTTAATAACTTATCGAGGGAATATGCGAATAGATAGCAATTAAGTCGAACGCTTTGAGCTATAATCATCATGAGTCATTTAGACTGACTTTAAGAAGTAGCCAAAGAATATGACTCATTTGTAATAAATCTACATTATCTTGCGATCTCTTCATTACTCGAAATTTATCTGCTAACTTCTAGAGTCTTCTGCCAGCTGAAGGATGCCTTGGAATGATTTAATAATTTGAAAGATGAAGCGTGAAAAACGGAATAAGTGACTAATTTTGCAAGTCTTCTCTGATTTTATTAAATATTTTTTTATCAAATGCACGAGAGTATTTATTAATCTGTAAATTGATTTAATGAGCAAATAGAGTCTAGTATGTTTTTTATTTATGAATTATCCTTTGATCGAAACACAAATATTGAGCTACCATTTTATTAAACTTTATAGTATTTCTAAGATTTATTATAAATCTGATCAAGAATATTAATTGGCCTCAAATGAGAAATTAAGGTACCCTAAGTTGGCAATTAATCGCTCCTCCTAAATAACAATAATCATTACTATTTATCGCAAATATGTCTGCAGCATAAAAACTAAGCGAGTAGCACACTATTTCCTTTAATCATAAAATTTGAGTATTCGTGAAATACTTTAAAAAAGGGAAAAAAGTAAAAAACAGCCTCATTCTTTAGAGTGTGTTTTACACATATAAAATAATTATTTTTTAACGTCCTATTGATGATCAAAAGGGTGCATCATTATAGTTGTATATTTTTGGATCTTCAAAAGATCTATTTGTTAGGAAATCAGCTACAAAAATACAGTTTTCAATGAATCAATATCATTCTGATTTAGATCTGCTTTATCTGATTAAAATGGATATGAATTTAAAATGTTAATCTTTAAAAACTATATTATTTTGCCCATTTTTAACTCAATGAGCATATTTAAAGAAGCAAATCAACAGATAATGGAACGGCTTGATAAATATAGGTTGAAAATTAGGTGCACCTTTAGATACAAACTATCAATATCATTAATATCTCATTGAGCTATTAACTAACAGTTATTTTTGATTATGTGAGAGACTTTTTGTTAAACAGGCTTATGATAAATAGAGATTAGTCGATCTGCTTTAAGGAGTTGAATTCAAACATATTCTTAATTCTGGCAGAATAATTTATGGTGGATCTCTATCAACTTCCTGAAGATGCTAATCAACTGATTTGAATTTACTGATGCTGATTTTAGTTCCAATTGAGTTGCTCACCACTTTCTGAAGCGTTTTTATCTTATCTCCGATAGATTAGTAGAAGACATCAAATTATATTTTCAGCTCATTGGTAAATTTTGCCTTGGGAAGATCAACAACCCCTTTCTTCACCAATTTAAAAAACCTATGACTAATTTCAATGAATTGGTAAAGAAGTTTCTGCAGAGCACTATCTTTGATTTCAGACAGCCATCTTTGATTTTAAGAATACATTTCTACCATCCTTTTGAAGTAATTTGACTCATCTTATTATATATCATATTGCAATATTTAATTTTGCCATTATTAGTCTTAGCAACGAGTTATTGTTGGAGGTTGTTTAGCCTTTATTTCTTCATCACTTTATACTTTTTTATCTTCAATTTACATGGCCTTTATTTATTCTTTTTGATTTAGCCTCAGTCTTTTATGAATGATGTCTTTTTATAGTTGATTACCAGGATATTGTAGTATAACTTCCTGCTTCAATCTATCTGGAAACTTAATGTTCATTTTGCAAGATTTATGCTGCAAGGCAAATTTTATTTCGTAGGATATCAGCCGTTTCAAAATTTAATGACTGAGATATACACCTGAATTTCGGTGTTGTCCCTTATGTGTATGAATTCCTGCCAAAACTGACACCCCTGAGGTATTAACTCCGAAAATACCACTTCCACTATGCCCTGTGCTAGTTTGTAGGTTGTGGAAGATTGTATTGGCTTGTAATTATAATAGTCTACCTATTAAATTAACTCTCTCAAAATTTATATCCCTCAGATTGCTTTTGTTGTAGTAAGAACGACTGGGAAAGCCTGATATTGCGAGATCTCCACCAATTTTCAACTCCTCCTGACATTCTACTCCAACTTGCGGAAAACTCTGCATCTCTATGTCAGTGGACAAATAAATTAAGGCAATATCTTCGGAGAGCGGGCATTTTGAGTAGGTTTGTCCTTTTTTCAGTGGCTAAAAATGCAAAAAGTTATGGGTAGAAGATCGATATATCTTTTGGTCTGGCTACAATCGTCCATTAGAATGTTGAGGAATAAATGTGATGGCATCGCATGGTTTCTGCTTGGCTTCGAGAAAAATTGTATGAGCACAAGTGATGACTATCCTTTCTGAGATGGCGACTCCAGTTCCATAACATATTGTTTGTAGATGTCCTTATTGAGTATACCACTCTCCTCGAACAATACCAGAATTGAGTTGATACTAATGAAGAAATTAATTGATGTTAAGACTCAAGGGAGTTTTTTTGTCTTTCTCCTTGGGTCTGGAATTTTATTTGAGTTTTTTGTCCCTGTTTTCTTTAATAATATTCTAAAAAGAAGGTAGAGGATGCAAAGAAGACTCATTGGATATTTGATTTTGCTATTCCAAATTAATTTTTCTTTATTCTAGACAATATCTGAACTGCATACTTGTTATTTGTTATTTCTACTATTTAATTATCTATTCAAAATTATAATACATCGTTATAAATTGGGTTAGACGTATCTTCGCTTTACGCAGTCTATTATCATGTATTTGTCGACTATTTACTCAATTATGAATATTATCGTCATGTAGAATCATTTTCTTTAATATTTTATATTACCTCCCTTGCCAATAATGCAAATAACAGTGATTATGTATAATTTAAACTATAATTTCAAAAAAACATTATTGAGACAACATATATCTTGAGCAATTTTCTGATGTGTTATTATGGATAATAACTCTCATCTTTTTTTAATAGATTTAGCATTCATACTTTTTATGATAAGATTCATATTAAATCTTAAAAATGCGTAATAATCAGAATTGATAAAACGTATTAAATTATTTAGAGATAGAAGGTATAAAACCTTGCTAAATTCCTCGAAATTTATTAAAAATACTGATATTTATTGAGTCTCTGAATAACCAGTTATAAATAATAAAATAAAATAATTCAAAATTAATATTTTTAAATAAGATACAACAAACATGTACTTTTAATTCTGCTTTTCATACCCTCATTCACTTTTATCACCAAGAAAATAGTTTTAAAAAAGTTTATTTTCACCTATAAGTTTAATTTGATTTGATCACCAAATACCATTTATTTTTGATATTATGGTAACTTTTAAATAAATCACAGCATTTATTTAGTTAATAGTTTTTATAAGATTTCATAATTAATTATGCAGATTATAAGATAATTCAATTAATAATAATTATAAAGTTAATTAGTTAATTTTTATTGACACAGTTCGAATGAATCCAAAGAGGATAAAAATTGATCTGCTCAAGCAGAAGGTCAATGATATGAAGCAGTCAATCAATCAAATGTCTACTGAAACACTTTAGTCCTCCCCTCTTATTACTAAACCATCCGCACATCAACCTCCAAAAGATACTATCCTCAGCAATATCAATAAATCCACATAAATTAATATTAGAACCACGAGAAAAGAAGAAGGACATTCAATTTCTACCCACTAATCTTAAAGAATTCGATCATCTACATCGAGAGAGAGATTCATTAAAAATAATAGATCTCTTCAAACATCTTCGCCAGTTTTAAAGGAACTTATAAATTCAATTGCCAAATCGTAATGCAAAAACAATATCTAATCATCTTATTAAAATGTTGCCACTAAGCCAACCTTTAAAAAACTAATAAAAAGAATTGATCAAAAATACTATGAATCAGTCTTGGAAATACCATCTGAGAGGCAAAACAAAGAAAATTCCAGTCCTATGGATATAATGCGTGGGTTTAGCAAATCATCATGCTTCAAGATCAAAGTCGAGAAAGTAAAAACTTATGAGATGAATAGAAATAACCCCATCCTCAATCCAGAACCTGAAAAGAATAGTCGAAGGAAGATAGTCAAATAAGTTGAACCTTCACCCTGTGGCATGCTCACTGATCATCCTCAATTTAATCAAAAACTTCAATGTTTGGGGGACAAAACAGTAATTGTTTAAAAGAAGGGAGCTGTAAGCACGTCTAAGAACAAATCCTCAATTATTTTCGAAGAACCTTCAGCTGTCAAGCTAACTGTACCTAAAAAAACCAATAAGAAGCATTTTTCAAGTTATTCCCTTGACCTGAGCAGCAAACTGTACTGATAAATCTTTTTCTACTATTCTTAATTTTTTCATAAGATTCAGGATAATGGGATAAACTAATTTCTTATTAATTTAATTAAGACAATGAAATTTTACTTCAATTTAAAAGTTAGTTTATTTGTTATTTATTTAGATTTAATAATACTCCAATTTATCGAGGAAGATCATGATAATAAACGATATGATTTTAGTGCTGTTTGCAACTGAGCAGTTCATTAATTTTAGAATTATCACATATTTGTGAAAGGAAACTTAATTTGTGAATCGAAGATAAATAAGTAAATGCATTAAAGATAAGCGTTAGCCATCAAATATCTGTTAAAGATTCTACCCCTCAATAATAAGCTTTTGAAGAATTCTAGAAACTGATCTTTATTGGCATGCAACAACTTTTCCGCAAAAAGAAAGTTTGTTCAGAACTATCTAATTTGATTAATATCAATCAAATGCTAAATATTTAGAAAACTATACCCATCTGCTCGTATACAGGGTTGTCATGCTGATACTATTGCTTTTGAAAGCCTAATTGGCTCTACGCAAGAAATTTTAATGGCAAAGCCATTGAGATAGCGTAGTATTTGTACTAACCTAGGAAATACTTTAGTAAAAAAATGAGCTTGAAAATCAGTTTATTGATATAATATAAGTTCAAAACTTAAGTTTAATAACAAAAACTCATAACAATAATAATAATACAATAATACTATCAGCTCCAAAGTCAATATAACTGGATTTAGATTCAGTTTAATCACCAAGTTTTGTACTCCGTTTTTCTTTGCAGAGCCGTCAGTCGCTGAGTCCAACTGCATTAGTCAGCTCTTACTCGTATTCCTGGGATTTTTAATATTTTGGGTCGATGCAGATCGATACGCTTTCCAGATTCAGTTTGTTCAGAGTATCCACAAATTTATTAAAGTTTTCATGTTTCCAGAGTTTGTGTCTGCTTAACAGTGATGATACCGGAAGTAGAGTGCGAATTGGCGAAGATTAGAAAACTCGAGGAGAAGCTTAGACATCGTTCCCTAAATATAAAATAGCCTACGTCTAAAGTATTACTCTGCTTACACTTTTTTAATTAATCGCTACGGCTAAATATGGCAAGAAATACACTTTTTTAATTAATCGCTACGTCTAAATATGGCAAGAAATACACTTTTTTAATTAATCGCTACGTCTAAATATGGC
>Ga0302280_1000990_pt1 | contig 24525 bp, 21 predicted proteins | sample III_Fen_E1_1_FD_198771 | JGI IMG/M metagenome (GOLD analysis project Ga0302280, IMG submission 198771) | Peat permafrost microbial communities from Stordalen Mire near Abisko, Sweden - III_Fen_E1_1 | ecosystem: Environmental > Terrestrial > Soil > Wetlands > Permafrost | place: Sweden: Abisko... | reverse complement strand
GAATTAATCGGCTATAACACTGCTTGGGTTTGCCCATCTTAAATATTAAAATCAAATCTTTAAGCTTCAATTAAAGATTAAAGTATAAATTTTTCGATCTTTTTTGGTAGCAGCTAATTCCCACTCTCGAATAATTTTTGTTTTCCTATAGCTCTTCCTTATTGCGTAGTTTGTTGAGTTATTCGGACACATTTAAGTATAATTTATAGAGCGTATTTACTGTTATTTAGGTGACTTTAATATTTGAAGATTCAATAATAGTATTTAAACAAAATGCTACTTAAACAATTGATTTATATTTAAAATCAGATGCCAAATATAGGTCTAGATTTTATATTCGAGGACAACTTGATCACCAAAACTCCTTTACTACTAACGTTCGGGTATGGGCCAGGTCGCCTGATACAAGAAACTAATGTTATAGTGTTCGCAAACAAAGTTCATCAGATATTAACTGAAACAAATATAGATAATATACTAATCACGTCGGGTAATCTGACCCATTTTTGTCAAGTTCTGAATAATAGCAGTCCTAACAACTACGAAAGGCTGATTAACTTATTAAATAGAATATGCCATCCTATCCAACTAGATATAAATGTGTCCAACGGATTTGTATAAATCGAAAATATTAAATATATCAACTAATAATTCTCCTCTCTTAAATGATTTAATATACTTCATTAAATCGTCCTAATACACTAACCATGAATAATATCGAACAAAAATTCGTCTCAACTGCTGCTGATCAATGGATAACAACCGGTAATATTCCTACAATTAATACTACATGGATAGAGATGCGAAAAGCCCTAATGACAAATGATGCTGTAGGTGTAGTAAAATCTGCTCGCGGAATCATTCCTGATAATATGGTCACTCCAGAACTGATGGCAACCTTTATTGGATATTTCTTATCTCAAATCGCGCAATATAAGATAGTTGATACTAATCTTACTGAAGCATTCAATAAGGCCATTGAATTTATCCTAGAAAAAGATAGTTTGGGATCAGTGATCAGTCGTGTGTTTTTTGCAGATTGGATCCTGTATGATGTCAGGAAATATCCTCCTCTGTATTCTTTTATTCCTCGAGTGACTGCTTTTGCGTCTCAAACGGCAATAGACAAATTTACAGCTCAATTCCCTGGAAATTTCTCTCTTAATTCCTCGGACGCCATCATTCCTAATAACATAACAATTTGAGATTCGTCTTGTGTAGTCGATTCATAAGGACCTAAAGGAGATTCTTGGATTTTTTCGAGTAAGAATAAGCTTGGTTTTGAAGAAATTCCAAATAAGGCACAAGACATTCTATAATGATATCCAAGAGTATTCTCGGGATAGTTCGTCTCTGTATAGATAGTTGACATTTAATAATGTTATTCCAGTCTTTAAATGATAATTATCATTTAAAATTCTAATTTATCTACAAATGGGTCGGTATAGTATATTTCCGCATACTTTTCGCAAAACATGTGAATATAGAGCTATGCTCACCAACAAGTTGTCGAAAAAACTTATTCGACCCTTGAGTGAAATTATAATATCTTATATACATCGTATGTGGTATCATACAGACAGTTATTACGATTATGAAAAATTTTATATATGCGAAGAATGTGAAGAATCTTTATGGATCATTTAATTTTTTTATTTTGATCTTATTGTCACGAATAAATTTAGAAGCTTAAAGAAACGTTTCTTTAAGCTTAAGAAAATGGGCACGATCTATTCCTCTCTTTATCGAGATATACAAGAAATACTCGAACAAAGATATAATACCGATCCAATACCAGATACAGAAACTCCTACTATAGTTCATAAAGGAAACCGTCAACCGTGGATCGATACGTGGAGAGGTAATTTCTCAGCACCACTCTATGTGATCTCAGATGATACCGTTTTAGGCTATGCTAACACTCTTGAAGATGCAAAAACATATATAGATCAAATGATATCTCGCAATCTTATAGGACATTATCTTAACCACGTTAACCATTTGAATATAGAGCGTAAAAATTTCGACAATTCATCTAGGATCCATACAGTCACAGTATATGGAAGAGATATCAACTCCTTATTTCCTCATACAATCAGAGTATGTCAGTATAGTATTTGGAAATCGGTTGAAGTCGAGCTTTAATTATAATCACTACACACTATTCGATTTATTAGCTATACAAAGATATTTGACAAATTCGCCTTTTAATTCAGTATCATCACCATTTCCAGTACCTATTGCCTGAGTTCTCCAGGTGCATATTTTATTCGTCAACTCCGTTATTGCTTCAGCTTCATCATGTTCTTCATTAGTTAAAGCTGTATCATAACGATTTCCGAGATCATTTATGACTTCTCTAAACAGTTTTAAGTTTCTCTCCTTTAATATTCGGAAAAATTTTTCCGAAAGTTTAGCACCTTCATTATCATATATAAGATTTCCATCACAATCTTTCCAGGCTAATTTCTTCCTTGAAACATCAGTACAAGTAAATTTGTCCTTAAGAGGATATTCAAGGGCAAATTTAGCATATCCTTGCGCTCCAGCTTTAACGTGATCTACAGTAAGAAATTTAGCTTGATCTCTCATATCGGATTCAAGAAGGGGTGGAAGATTTTGAACAACACAATTTTTTATTGTGTTTTTAACCTGGGTAGTTGGCTTAGATATAGCCGCTAAAGCGACATGCTGTTGGTTTTCCTCTTTCTTAGCTAACTGATGTTTGAGATCCTGAACTTGCTCATTAGAACATTTTAATTCTACTTCAAGCTTTATGATCCTGTCATGCTGTTCTTGATTAATTCGTTGAAGATCAAACTTAATAACCTTGCAAGTCTTGATATGTCTATCAAGGTTAAATTTGGTAGGGAAAATCTTTTCACAATATGTACAATCAAAACATTCCTTGACCTTACTTTGTTTTTCAAGACAATATACAGCTTCTTTTTGGTGTCTAGTTAAATTACTCTTCTGTTTAGCGGTATATCCACAATGTTCACATGTGAGACTAGTCATTGTTTTAATCATTAAAAGATAATATTCATTCTTTAAATAGCTTTGATCTATTAAAATCTTAAACAATCGTCAGATTTCCACAGAACCAAGAGTGAGCCTACACTGAAGGCAACATATCCGATCAGTAAGATTAATCCGATAATAGACCCGATAAATTATTTTCTCGCTGATAGGAGAAACTGCTATGGAAGGTTCGAATTTTAATATGCCTTATATATAAACAGTAAATTAGGTTTTAGGACAAATATAAAATTTTTACCTAATCATTTTGATCAGACAAAGTCCACACATTGGACTTGTGTTTTATAAATCCGCCCACGGAATAACACCTCTCCCGGTATAGCTGTTTTGACCCGTGACTTTTAAAAATTTTTACTCCCTAGCAAAAGTTCCGTCGATTAATATGCTCTAAATAGAAGGCATATTAATTTTTATTTATACAGATCGTCTGTATTAGGCTCACAAATTAAAATATAGTAGATTCTCCTATGGAATTTACTATTATTTTCATAGTTCTATATACTATGCTAGTTAAAAAATTATCTCTTATTCTATACTGTTTATATTTGGATTATATCCATAAGGATTCAATCCGTCTCGAATATCTAAGTTGTGGTATCTAGGATTTGGATCTGGTACTGCTGGTGGTTGTAATATTTCTTCATAGCGATGAATTATAAGATATGAACATACAGCAATACAAAGCATACCAACAAAAATCCATACAGTACCATTTTCAAGACTATTTCCTGCTCCATATTCATATAATCCAATAAAACAAAAGACGAGACCAATAACGTCCATAAATATAGAACACCAGAATATTTTATGGGTGCGACAACCATGGACCCTATTACACCAATCTGAGAAGTATGAAAAACTATTAAACGTAATATACAAGCATATAACTGCGGAAATTGCGATAGACCCTTTACACTCGATTCTAGAGATTACATTAATATTATCACGTAAAGTTTTTAGATCCGATATGATATAAGTGTTATTATTAAACGCTATAATATCATTAGTATTCCTTTCTAATCCAGCTAACCAAAACGTCTCAAAAATTGAAAGAAAGATAGAACATATCCAGCAAATGATAACAATAGTAACTAAAGTAGCCTTATTCATAGATAATATAAAGAGTTGTATAAATACTCTTATAATCAACCCAGAAAATCATTTATTAATGAAAAACTCAATATTGATATATAAAAATATACTTAATCCAATACATATTCTATAACCTATAAAATGATTTCAATAACTTTTTTATAATAGCCTTATACTTCACTATATTCAAATGGGCGCATCTAACTCTATAGATAGTTGTCCTTGGTTTGTAGCATTCCATGATATGATTAGACATACAGACGGTTATGATCCTTATCTTTACAATACAGATAAAATATTCGATCCTATCAGCGGATTATATGTTAGTAAAAATATTGAATGTTTGCTAAAAATATTCAGAAAACAATCGTTTAATTTTGTCTCTCAAGAAATTAATCATATAGAAGATACCATTAGATTTCTCCAAAGTTATTCTTTTGCTGGTAAAAGTATCCCGAAACAAGATCTTAAAAACTTCTTATTCAGATTTAATCCTCCTAGTCATTCAATTATCAATCTGATGAGTTGTTTATCATCAGAAGCCGACAAAGTAGAGCATTCAATCTATCAATGGACAAAAAGCCTAGGTGATTCTTTTATCTTAGATGGTCTTTCAGAAGATAATCTTGAGGTTCCAAATACAGTAGATGATAAAATATATCCTGGATTTCTAGATAAAATATCAATGGATGCTCAAATATTAACACTTGCATGGAATAGAGAGCTACTTATGGTGATTCAAGACTGTATATGTCGCTCAGACGATCCTCGAGAATGGTGTCATATCTTTTATACAGAGGAACAATCTCATTTAGGCTGGACACCTAAACCTGAAAATTCTGGAGACGGGACAGGTCTTCCTAATTCTGAACGTATTACCTCAAAACTTACCTATCATATTGCTTTGAAAGAAGTTCTACAAAATCGAGCAATTTATTATGCTGAAAAATGTCAGACAAATAAAGAAAAATTTCTCCTAGATCAAGGAGCAGTATTATTATGGTTTCGAGATAATATATAAAGAAGGTATTCTGGAGAGTAAATTCAAATAATATCTCAGATTCATAAAAGTTTGACGTCCTTTTGGACACCAAACCTAGTCAGTCAATTTACATAATTGATTTTTTTTTCACCTCTGATGTACAGGAAATCATATCTCTTAAACTTACGTCTGAAAATTTTCATCTTAAATGTTTAAACTGTTACCGAAATGTATTTCACATATTATAGCACAATACGTTATCCTGAGACCAACACGTTTAAAACTATTTATCAATCCGGACAAGATAAATTGGTCCAGTTTATCTCAAAATTCTGCGGCAATTTTCCTCCTGGAAAAGAATCCAGACAAGATAGATTGGTCTAGGCTATCTTATAATACTGCGGCAATTTCCCTCCTGGAAAAGAATTCGGACAAGATAGATTGGTTCTATCTATCTGAAAATCCTACGGCAATTTCCTTTCTGGAAAAGAATCCGAACAAGATAAATTGGTCCTGGTTATCTCTAAATCCTGCGGCAATTTCCCTCCTGGAAAAAAACCCAGACAAGATAAATTGGACCTGTCTATCTCAAAATCCTTCGGCAATTTTCCTCCTGGAAAAGAATCCAGACAAGATAAATTGGTCTAGGCTATCTTATAATACCGCGGCAATTTCCCTCCTAGAAAAGAATCTGGACAAGATAGATTGGACTTGGTTATCTGAAAATCCTGCGGCAAGTTCCCTTTTGGAAAAGAATCTGGACAAGATAGATTGGTCCTGGTTATCTGGAAATCCTGCGGCAATTTCCCTTTTGGAAAAGAATCTGGACAAGATAGATTGGTGCTGGTTATCTGGAAATCCTGCGGCAATTTCCCTCCTGGAAAAAAATCCGAACAAGATAGATTGGACTTTGTTATCTAGAAATCCTACAGCAATTTCCCTCTTGGAAAAGAATCCCGATAAGATAGATTGGTCCAGTTTATCTTATAATCCATCAATAATAGAATTAGATATAGAACAGTATAAGAAAGATTTAAATTCATATATGGAAAATGCTTTTGCTACAGCAAATCCTAAATATATACCAAAGATTAATTACATACAAGTTTGACGTACTTTTGGACACTAAACTAGCTTTTTACAGATTAATTATATTCAAACCTGCTAAATTAATCTTTTTCTTTTATTTACTATGTCCCGGGGACCTTATCTATTATATACATAGTTAATTGATTTTTTTTTTTCACCTCTGGTATACAGGAAATTATATATCTCTTAAATTTTATCTTAAATGTTTAAACGGTTACCGAAATATATTTTACATATTATAGCACAATACATTATCCTGAGACCGGCACGCTTAAAACTATTTATTAATCCAGACAAAATAAATTGGTCTTGTCTATCTGAAAACCCTACGGCAATTTCCCTCCTGGAAAAGAATCCGGACAAAATAAATTGGACCGCTCTATCTCGAAATCCTGCGGCAATTTCCCTCCTGGAAAAGAATCCGGACAAGATAGATTGGTATAGTCTATCTCAGAATCCTGGGGCAATTTCCCTCCTCGAAAAGAACCCGGACAAGATAAATTGGTCTTGGTTATCTAAAAATCCTGCAGCAATTTCCCTCCTGGAAAAGAATCCGGACAAAATAAATTGGTATCAGCTGTCTAAAAATCCTGCAGCAATTTCCCTCCTGGAAAAGAATCCGGACAAAATAAATTGGTATCAGCTGTCTCAAAATCTTGCAGCAATTTCCCTCCTGGAAAAGAACCTAGACAAAATAGATTGGTCTCGTTTATCTCTAAATCCTGCGGCAATTTCCATCCTGGAAAAGAATCCGGACAAAATAGATTGGTCCTGTTTATCTTATAATCCTGCAGCAATTTCCCTCCTGGAAAAGAATCCGGACAAGATAGTTTGGTATTGGTTATCTTATAATCCTTCAGCAATTTCCCTCTTGGAAAAGAATATAAACAAGATAAATTGGTTTGGTCTATCTTATAATTCATCGATAATAGAATTAGATATAGAACAGTATAAGAAAGATTTAAATTCATATATGGAAAATGCTTTTACTACAGCAAATAGTCGGTAAAGCCTAAATATACACCAAAGATTAATTATATACAAGTTTGACGTCCTTTTGGACACCAAACTAATTTTACATTCAAAACCTGTTAAATTAATCCTTTTCTTTTATTCACTATGTCCCGGGGGACCATCCATTATATACCCACAATCATTATCAAATCCGGACCTATCCTCATCAGGTCTATTTTCATTAACTTCATCTTCTATAACAGGAGGTTTCTCATTGATAAATACGACAGGTCTTAGTTCCGGTCCTACTAGAGTTCCAGATAAACCACAGGTACCTTCATGTAAATCGGGTAGTAACATACAATTGTCAGATATATAAGTCACTCGATGAAATCCTTTAGATCTACGCTTTTGGTTTAATCCCAAAGGAAAAAGCTTTCCTTCAAGTTGTAATCGATTGAGAATCTCTGCAGCCTCTACTCCCTGGGGATTTTTACCTAGAAAAAGGATAAGACTTTGCTCATCATCAATCTGGCTAACAGTCATATTGGTAAATTCCCTAATAATACGCTGTGTCATTTTTGAAGTAACCCAATCACAAAGTAGAGGAGATAAAATCACTTTATACTGTATTTATGAAATTACTCATTAAAATCGTCTGGAATAAATTCATATTCTTTAATGAGCACATCTTTCCAAGTACTTCCCAACTTGTTCTGAAGAAGTATAACCTCATCCTCTTCCATATCTTTTGGTTTAACCCCATAATATCGCATCACTTTACATAATTCTTGATAGCGAATCTCCTGTCCCGCAATATCTCTTTGATCGATTTTAAAAGTATCAACTTGAGCTAGAGTATGTGAAGTGAGAAAGTCTCCGAATTGTTGTGCAGCACGATACTTCTGGGGATTTTCAGTGATATATTTGGAGACTGCTTCTTCTAACGCTTCCGACGTTTTCCATTCTGACGGGGTTCGCTTAGACGATAAAATGTTTGAATTATCCATGGATTTGTTCCATAAATAATTAATCTTTAAGTAGGCTTTGGTTGCTGTATGAAAATTGGTGAATTTTTTGTTTATTTTTGGAGGATGTAGCAATTTTATAGTTATGTATCACAGATTTGTTTAAAGAAGAATATTTTCCTGTCTTGTCAAGGCGATAAAAATCAGTCAATTCTTATAATTAGTATCAATATTCTATAGGTTTTATAGCATCGACAGGTAAACTTTCTTTTGTCAAAGCTAATGCCCAAATATATACCGGTTCATATTGGGGTACGCGATACACGTCAGAAATTGTAGAAATACAACCAGCAGCACCAGCAATCATATTACCAAAATTTACATTTTTATAATGAGTGATAAATTTTGTAACAAAATATCCCTTTTCCTGTAAACTTGCTACAATCTGTTTGCATTCGGTCGGTGTTAAAATTTCTAAAGGGACGATAATATATCCTTTGATTGGTAATAAATATAAGAGACCCTGAATATGTCTTACTAAGTTATCAATTGGCGACTGAATAGTTAATTCTGATGCGCGAGGCAGATATTCCATTTAGATGAAATGTTCACTTTTTAAGTCTTATTTAAATTTATTCCATATTCTTTTTTCCACTTCCAGACGGTCCCTGTACCTACTCCAAGTTTCGCTGCTATATCTTTCTGCAACATTTCACAGAGCATTTTTTCAAGCTCTTCTTTTGATGGTTTATTAGGACATTTACGATTGCAAGTTCTTTTAGACGAGCACGATTTACAGTATGTTGCTCCAGTACTTATATTCGACTGACAGTCTGCACATTTTTCTATTTCTTTTACCTGAGCATCAAAATGTTCTTCCAACTGTATTTGAATATCTTGCGTATTTCGATCCTGTTCATTTATTGTTTGGACTATAAGATCAATATTGGGCTCAGGTGTCTCATATTCATCTTTACATTTAAGGCTCATTTTATATACAGTATCTTCATCAATACTAGCTATTTTATCTTCATATATATGTTCCATTCCTAAATATTGAATCAAATGTTTAGCGGAGTCGATCATCTCATCAATTGGAATATTAAATATCCATTCATGATTTACGTATGGAAATCTATCTTCTTCATATCGTCTTAAGAGCATCTGTTCTAATAATTCGGCGTCAGATTTTCTCAAATATACTAAAAAATCTATCCGCAATGTAGGTATATCTGTTTTATGGCTATCTAGTCGTTTTGCAACATTTACACCATCTATTCCAGCTTTTTGTCGTCTCGGTCTTTTACACTCCTTACTACAGAGTGATTGTTCCTGGTCGGAGATAATATAAAATCCTGGTCTTTTTGTTCCTAATTCAGCTTCTATAGATTTATGTCTACGTTTAATAGCATAAAGCTGTTTATCTTTTTCTCGTATATCACACCTTGCTTCTTCTATTTCGTCTTTAAGCTTGGAAAATTGTTCTTCCATATGCTGTTTCCATAATCTTCCTGCTATAATAAGATAGTGTCTAGCTTGTTTACCCTTTTCATTCTGAACCAGTATGCATAGTTCCTGAAAACATTCGATTGTAAGCATAATTTTCTTAGCTGGCCGACCTCCAGTACTTTTCTCTTCTTCAATGCAAAAATCCTTACCCAGACTAAACCTAGAATTATCCAACGTTCTTTTTGCGTTATTTTTCCTATCAAATATGCCCAATTCGATCAAAGTGTCTATTGATGCTGGAAATTTCTTCTCAGAATCTTGAAACAAGAAGAACAACGCAGAGACTAGTTTCTCATCTACTATACCGTTTTCTATTTTGATGGTGTTAATTAACCAAGTTTGAAAATCTGTCATTTTGTCTAGGTAATCTTATACACAAAAAATCAAACCTTTAAATATCTTTTCGAAGTTTATTCGAAAAAGTTCAAAAACTATTATACCCGAATTGACCGCATTAATCTTTTTCGAAGTTTATTCGAAAAAGTTCAAAAACTGTTTATCCCTAATTGACCGCATTAATCTTTCAATACATTTCAACCTCTCTTTCTACTACCTTTCCCCCCAAACCATGAAAAACAATCTGAGATGGTCGATTTAATATATCCAGTTCCTTGACCGCTACTGGATCTTGTATTACTATACGTGTGACTGTACCGTGAAAATTTTTGTTTCCTGTCTGAACAGGGATAGTAGGAATAAAAGGGGCTGGTTTTATCTTACTATTGAGGACAGATTTTCTACCTGTAGATGGTGGAATCACAGGATTCGTGACAGGCCTCGAAATTGACATCCCACCTAATTTAATATCTGTAGCCATATTTCTAGGCACTTGATGAGGTTGAATTCTTGGACCCATCTGAGAAGCACTAGATTCGGATTTAAGCATAGCCAATAACTTCTGATGATAGTTGTAATATTCCTGGTCTACATCGATCAATTTATCAGTTTTTGCATCTACCATCTTCATATATCCACTACCCAATACCGGAACATTTCCGACAGTAATCGAGGCAGATACCCCGCTCATATCCTCTGTTTCAGATATTGCTGCAGAGCGAAGGAACTCATCGAATGGTTGTTCAAAAGCCATTTTTGCCAGTACCCCTACCTGCGTTCTATCTATGCCATATCGAGACACTGCTTGAGGGCGTCCAGAGCTTAACATACAATCGTTAAGTAAGTCCAAATGGCGATCCGATATGAAGATGAGTTTATTGAGTTCCCGTTTAAGATATGTACGGGTTCCCTCAATACCAAATACTTCAAAATTGTCCCAAAGATGATTACTTGTGGTTCTTTTCATATTAACCAAAGGATGGGAAAGAATAGCCCTGAGATTACTTCCCTTGGTTGTGACATACCATGTCCCATCTTTATCCTCTTGAAAGTAACACTTTTTAATCCCCTCAATTCCGCCGACTGGTAAGTAAATGATAGAAGGAATGACTAAATCGCGAATGAAATAATATTCTTTGTTATCATCGTCTATAAGCATAATTAAATCGTCATCATCGTCTTCCTCCTTCTTTTTACCCTTTTTACGTGTAGATTTTATTGAATCTACAATAGCGTCAATATCCCCTAGATTATTTGTGCTAAGATATACATCAATGATACCTATATTGTCAGGAGAAACTATACAGTATGCATCACCATAATTAGACTCGATAATTTCGGCTAAAGAGATAAGTTTTTTCTTGTATGAATATAATAGGGTAGTATCAAATGTTAATCTGACACTCCAAGTACAAGATTCAAATTCGCAATTTTGAAACGTGCGGTGAAAGGCATACCAAACCTCTTCATTTTCGGCTATTTCGCGATTATTCTGCATATCATAATCGAGTAGAAAACTTATTATTTCCTTGTACTCGAAAAGTTCCTGGGCTATTCGTTTGACATGAAAAAGATCCACGAGTTGGTCTTTAGGAAGGGAGAGATGAACTTCCATTGAAGGAGTCTTGATGTCCTTAGTAACACCAATGATTTCTTCTAATCTAGGAACACCGACTAAAAGTTCTACTTTGCTCTGACCAGCTTGATGAAAGGATGAAAGAGTTGATTGTGTGTTTTTTTCCCCGATGCTACTAGAAGAAAGGGCTCCTACCGATTTTCCTGCTTCTATCTGGGATTTAAAGAATAATGATTCTAATCTCTTTTTCATCTCAGGAATCTTGCTAGGATAGAGTTGTATCGTTCTCAACTGTTTAGCATGGTTTTCGAACTGATTACTGGCGACGGCGTCTCCTATTTCGCCAGGGATACCTGGTAATGGGTGTATAAATGAAAGAATGCCCTTGATTTCATCCTCTGTAAGAGAACGTTTGGACTCCATGATGTAAATAAAAGTCTTCCAAGATACGGAGAATAAAAAATCAGTTCAGTCCAAAGATAGAATTGTCTCTTATCAACTAGTTTAAATAGCAATTGAGTATGTTCTCAGTTCACGACCTTGGAATTGTTATTTAAATAGACGACTAGTACATTTACTCCGATATGTTAGCTTATCTATCTGATACCATCTACCAAGTTTACTCGCAACCTCTTTTTCTACTTTATTTATCACTTTTTTGGAGTGTATGTATACTCTGTTTCTTTTACGATGTTAAATCATTCATAGATCATTCTACTTATAATTTAAAATATACTAGATCTGATATTGTGCTTCTAGATTCGAGAAATCTCTTTCCTGACAGTAAAAGTTGGAGGATATACTCTTCAAGAATAACTGGAGACTATGAATCTGGTATAGATTGGATTCTCTATTTATATGCAACAGGTAGAGCATTATATATACAGTTTCTCGTATTAGCTCCTATGATATGGATAATTACTCCGTATTATTTACCAGCTGGAGAAGGATTTTTTACCTTGTCAGGATGGATAAATTTTTCATCCATCAAAAAACTAGTCTATTGTACCTTGATAGAAGAGGTTCTTTTTTATTATGGCCATAGGTTCCTACATCAACCATCAATGTGGAAATATCACCGTCTTCACCATGAACTTGTAACTCCTGTAGCAGTTGCAGCTATATATGCTAGTATTGTAGAGAATATCTTGGTCAATTTCCTTCCAGTGTTTTTATCTCCGTTAATTGTAGGTTTACAAATGAATCTGATCTGGTACTGGACAATACTATCTACTCTAACTTCTGTTCTCAGTCATTCCGGATTTAAGAAACTTGAACCATTTGCAAAATTTCACGCTATTCATCACTTGACTAAGGGCTATAATTTCGGTACAACATCATTATTAGACAGGCTACATGGAACATATAGAGAGGATCCATAATTCTTTACACTTTATATAGTGTGAAGAAGTAATCTTTAATTTTACTGTGTAAAATTTTCAATTGGTAGAGTTTTTTGTTAAACCCCACATTATTAGGGCAGTTATACCGACACCCACGGAAATACCTACACTGACACATATTATCGTCCGATACGATCGACATCGCATCATTCGTTTCACTTTTGCACTTTCATCTTCGAAGCTTTTAGAGTCTTTTTCAAGCTGTTCAGATTTTTCAACCATGATATCAAGTTTTTCTCCTCGTTCCAATGTCTTTTGAAGGTTAGATTGCATGACAGTTCTGACCTCCTCTACTTTCAGATTTACCTCGTGGAGCTTATCTGTCTGGATCATTTTATCACTAGTTATATTTCTATTTGGAAGGAGGATGAAAAATTCATTTTATATTATTCTTTAATCATGATTGGATTCCTGTGCATAAACTTATAGATGCCCCTATACCTTCGGCTGCACTCATTAGCTTTACTGGAGTTGTCACCTTTTGGAGTTGAATATCTTTTAACCTACTTACCAGTTTAGATACATTAGAAGGTTCTCGTTGAGAAATTGGTGCACTAAGGAGAGCTGGAAGAATAGATGGGGGAGTTTGTTTCTTGTCGTTCTTCTTTTGTTGGGGTAGTATTTTGTCTATATCTGGTTTGCTTACTATAGTTGGTGAAAGTGATGGTTTGGTCGATAAAGGTGCAGGTTTGATTGGCGCTCCCCCTATCCCAGCTAAGTATCGTTCCGCCTCTTCTTGTTCTGCAATTTGTTCAGCCCCATAAACAATACGATTTTTCTTAAGAGCTAACATAGCCTTGTCTGCTGAAGGTCTTTGAATAGTGCTTACAGGAGCAGTTAACCCGGGAGATACAAAAGGAGCAGATAAAGAAGGTGCTGGTGGTAGAATTTTCTCTATACCGAGACGTTGTTCTAAACTAGCAATATCTTCTTTAGTGCCGACAATCTCCCTTCCCTTAAAGTTAAATTTAGTTAATCCAGGACCAATAGCTGTTAAATCGGTACATTTCTTAGAGGCTAGATCACAGACTTGATTTTTATCGATACATTTCAGATCATTCAAAAGCTCGTCTACAGTTCCAGCACTTCTAGTACCACATGTAGCCGAAACAACTCTCTTAGTTACAGGAGACAGTAATAGGGGTCTAAGTTTAGCTACTCGAGCCTTGAGACTTTCAAGATTATCAGGTTTACCATAAACGGTGACACTCTTTCCGTCTCTAAGAGGAATATCCATCTGAGACATCCCTGGTTGAGAAGTAATGGCTAGACCTTTAGAAGGAGTGCATCGTATGATCTCGGTATTACAAATTTGACCAGAGGGACAGTTTAGATCATTTTCAGCGTCTATTAAACCTTCCCATTTATCCTTTTGTGAACAAGATGTGATAACAGGAGCAGGTAAAGAAGGTTCTATCGCTTTATGTGACACTCCCTTCTTTTCTTTTAGGCGAGCTCTTATCCATGCGCACCAACTAGCCTTCTTATCTTTAGGTTTGGGATAATCGTCTCGTTTATTCCATCCATTAACCTCGGCTATAGATTGAATTTTTCCTATAGTGAGTTTTCGGGAAGAATCGCATTTATCCAAATCTTCAATTTCATCCGATGAAGTAGGAATAATAGGAGATAATGGAGCTGAAGGAAAAGTTCTTACTCCTCCAGAACGAGAAGTGATATATTTACATATAGTATCTTTAGTCTTTGCATCCTTTCCTGTTGGAGTTGGCCAACCTTGACTGTTAATATAGTTTAAAAGATCAACTCGTGTATTTTGCCTTGAATCGCAATGATCTAAATCTATTTGTTTAGTTCTAGGAACAACAGGTTTACTTGGAGAAGATTTAAGCAAAATATCACAAAGATCAGCCTTGGTATAGCTATAAATAGATTTACCATGTAACTTGGTTATTCCTTTGGCAGAAAGAGCTGGATGAATATGTTTTTTGAGTGTACTTCCATCAATACACATTTGAGCAAGAGCTTGTATTTCTGAAGTTGATAACCCAGAAAATTCCTCAGGTGATATATTTGATTGTTGAGACAGTGAAGAAATATCACTTTGTTTTGTGCGAAGTTTAGGAAAGGAAAAGACTTTTTTGGTATCTACGGCTTTAGGCGGAGTTTTTACTTTCTTTTTAGGAGATACTTTGGGTGGAGTTTTTACTTTCTTTTTAGGAGATACTTTAGGCGGAGTTTTTGCCTTCTTTTTAGGAGATACTTTGGGTGGAGATGGGGACCGTTTTTTTGGAGGAGACGATTTAGTAGTCTTTTTATATTTTTTCTTAAATGCTTCCCAATCATCCGAATCATTATCTCTATTATTAAAAAAATCTACTGCAATTTTTACTCTCTCCTTGAATCTTTGATATTCTGTACTCTTTCTATCACCTAAATCGCATTTAAATTTTTTAGAGATATGTTGAAGGATTTTGAATATTGTCCAATCACCAAGATTAAACTCGGCGCTATCTAAAAGTTTTATTGTTGCCCTACTTATCTCTCGATTAGTTACGTCTTTGCATGATCTAGACATAAAGTTAATTATAAGATGTAGAGGTAATAATTTTATCCTTAAATAACCAAAAGTATCTGTCTAGAAAATTTAGCACATTATTTGTTATATTATATTTATTCATTGTTTTAACCCTAAAACAATGTTTAGAATACGGGCTAGATTGATTAGGATTATAAATACTGTGAATAAATAGTTATCGTATAATAAGCTTAAAAACTATATTAGCATACTATAAATGGTCGATTGTAGACAACCGAAATTATTACGTTTATCTGTTCCCAAATTTTTTACCCGTACAGCACAGATCCGTTCAGACCAAGGATATGGAATAGGAAGAACTAGTATGGTTAAAAGATGGACTATAACAACTCCTGATGTAATAGCTACTATGAAAATAAATGGAGTTCCTATCATACTAGAAGGGTTAGATGGTCGTAATTTTGATACCAAATTTATCCGCGATTCACTGCGTGATATTGTTCCTGAAACATCTGAACAAAATATGCTATGCAATGCTGAAGCTACCCTTTTTGGAACACAATTACTATCAGTAGAGTATTATAGACATATACCAACATCATTTCTATTTGATATGATTTTTACTGGTGAATTATGTATAACTTTTATTCCTACCCGCTCTACAGGAGATATCCCTGAAAAGATAGATATAGAGGAAGAGATTGCTTTATCCGAAGTTCAACTACTTCAACGGCTTAGAAATGGGGAAACTTTGGATGATATAGACAAAAATTGTAGAGACGTCGGACAGACGGCTGAACTTTCAGTGTAAAATGATCATCAGAAAATCTCTTGAAGAAAAATTATATTATTCCAAGCTCTTGTAGCAACTGTTGTAAAAATAATCCATCTATAGACCCTATTCCAGTGACAAGATTATATCCAGGGTGACATAAATACGCCCCATTACTTCCCCCGGTAACTGTATGATACCATTTAATGGATGAATTTAAATTAGCGTATAGAATTGGGTTTAAAAATTTTTTAACCCCTAGAATACCAATTAAAGCGGCTAAAGTCGGGGCAGACCAACTGGTTCCACTATTCATGGCGTTAGATCCATTTAAAATTGTTATAACTGCATATTCGTTACCCGGTTGGCCTGCTGGATAACATACATCAGGTATACATCTATTACGCGACGAATTTACATTATTTACTGTACCTAATTGATATGAAGGAATTGGATATACGGTTACCCCTCCAGTAGAAGAATGATCTGCTTCAAACCATCCTGTTTCTTGTGTAGTAGTGGAGTAATAATATAGGTGAGGACTAGCTAGATTAGTTCCTCCGCATGCTATTACATTAGGGGAACTCATCGGCCATGGATATGTAGCCAATGCAGCACTTCCTCCATCGCCTGATGCTGCAACAATATTAATTCCTTTAGAAACAGCAAGTGCTAATATATCATCTGTAGCGTCCGGATTATTGGCTCCGTATCCCCATGAACAAGAAATAACTTGAGGATTGTGAGTCGTATCTATCACGGCTGCTGTAAATAAATCTAAAACATTAGCCTCTGTATCGACATTAGCTATATACATAATAATATTAGCATTATTACAACAACCTCCTATTGTTTGTATATCAAGAGCATTTTCGGCGTCTCCCATACCAGAAACATTTGTCCATCCATCTACAGGAACAATAGTTAATGTTGGAATATTTGGGGCTACTAAATTCAGGTATGAACTCCCCCAATATGTAAGAGCATCATTAGCATATATAGCACCCCCAAACGAAATTATACCTATTGTTGGGCGATGTTTTAGAGATGGTTGAGGAAATCTATATATAACCCCCATAGCTGAGGTTAAATAATATCCACCCAATATATAATTACCAGTATATGTAACTTCCGGAGAAGATATATCCGATTTTACAGGAATTGTAGACGTCTTGATATTATTTTTTATCTTGAAATTTTTATTACTAGGATGATCCTTATCATAATAAAGAATTATTATATTGCTTTCACTTTCGAACTTCTGACACCAATCATAGAGTTTGACCTTATCACTGCTAACAACTTTAACTTGAAATGGATTATTAGCAGGTCCGTATGGTATTGTAGCGTCAAACTGTTGATTTGTAGCATCAGTTAGTATATCATTTTGAAGCAAATTATTACCCTTTTTGATGTGTAATAAAACGCTAGCCATAATTAATTATAGGATATAATTATATAAATTATATCATCATACAGATAATATCATCTAATATTTTAAATATCACAGATTATTTTCTAGTGACAAATATATAAGATCATGTAGAAGAGTAAAGTAAGCCATTTTAATGGTTGTTAAAATAACCATTAAATAATCTTTAAATATATTATATCAATAATACATAACAAGCTTATGACAACTTCTACAGTTAGACGAAAATATATGATACACGTCTATGGGGGGAATACGGCTATGCGGGATGATATCTTGAAAGATGCCGAAGCAAACGGTTTTGATACCGAAATAACATTTGGCAAAGAAAAGAATCCGTTTTCAGTTAAAATATTTAGTACTAATATTTCCAAGCTTGACGAATGGATAATACCATTCGAAAATCTAAAGACGGTATATGTATTTTATTATGATGATCATCCTAAAAATATTTCTCTTAAGCCTAAATCAGGACGTAAACGTGTATCTAAACCTTTATCAAATTTGACAACTACTACTGGGACGATTCCTGAGGCAACTGTTAGTATTGATACTGGAGCAACTACCGAGGCAAATTATAATATAAAATATCTTGATAATGGTCAGCCACTAACTAGCGCTATGAGCATGTTGTACAGATTTCCCCCTATATCAAAACCTAGACCTAATATCGGAATTGTAGGGCTAGATTCATATGTTTATGAAACAGATTTTCCATTATATTGGAGTGCGTTGGGATTGATCAGTCCTAATATACCAATAGTTAATATAGTTCTGATAGATGGCGCGGTAAACACGCCTTCAGGTGATTCGGAATCTAATTTAGATGTACAAATGGTAGGAGGAAATTGTACCAATGCAAATATTTCGTTATACCTAACAGAAAATACGGATGGAGGGCCATTTTATGATTGTGTTTTAGCAGCAATTTCAAATAATAAAATAGTTACTATGTCGTGGGCTTTTTCTGGAAATATGACTTCAGTAGGAGAATTATTACAATATTTTGCAAGTCAAGGGGGGAATTTTTTTGAATCTAGTGGTGATACTGGCAGTTCGGGATTTTATGAAGCTCCTTACTATTGCTCTTATCCAAGTGTGATAGCTTGTGGAGGTACATCTATAACAGCTGGAACTTATAATTATAACGCATACGCTTCAACGACTACAGAAACTGCATGGGGTACTTTTTCTGGAGGAGGAATATCTTACCTACCTAGCGCCGATTTTCAACGAAGTACGATGAATAGAGCAAATACAACTGGAGTTCGTCTTGGTAATAGATGTGTACCTGATATTGCAGCTTGTGCAAACGGGGTAGTATTATATTCTAATGGTGTAAGTATTTGGCCTCCTTATGTAGAAACTGGTACGAGCTGCGTCGCACCCATGATGGCGGCACTTTGTGGTATTTTACAGCCAAAGGTATTCTTAAGCCCTATATTTTATGCAAATCTTAATTCGGATATAAAATGGTATCGTGATATAACAGAAGGCAATAATGGTGCGTATTTATGTCAACCAGGATATGATATGGTCACCGGTATTGGATCAATCGATGGAATAGGACTACAACAATTATTACAGAGATTAGGTGTTGTATGATTTATCTAAAAACACAAAGTTTAAATCGCGACTTTTATAATTTAATTCAGGGCATAAGTATCTAACTAAATAATAAAAAGTCGCGATAGCTACATTTACTAACCCATCAAAATGTTTTAAAAGTCGCGATATTACCATATAGATCAAAATTAAGGCAACTTACTTAGATTTTTTCTAATAATTAATAATAGCTCTATAAGTATTTCTATTATATGTATTATAGTTAAATAACCTGAATGATAGAATTAAATAAAAGAAAGAATATAGCATCATATTTATGAGAAAAATCTCATAAACCATAGGAGAAACAACTATAGTATATTTGTCGACTTTAAGACAAATTCTGTATTTAAGCAGTAGGACCAATTGTCTAAAACATGAAATTAATATTTCGTGTTGCATAAATTAATTCAAGGCATAACTATCTAACTGAATAATAAAAAGACGAGATGGCTACATTTTCTAGCCGATAATATCGTCCTAAAAGACGAAATAACACGAAATCCTGCGAAATTCACGAAATTAGGATGAACTCGCTATACTTTTTCAATAATTAATAATAGCTCTATAAGTGTTTCTCTTACTTGTGTTATATTTAAATTACTAATATAGGTATATAAACTCCTATCTTTATATTTCATTATAAACTTTTTTAATAACCTGGTAAAATTAATACTAAATACTTTTTCTGGATATTTCTCTTTCTTCTGAGTTAATTTACCACAATCCATTTCATTATACAAAAACATATCTTGTTCTTGGTTATACTTGTAGATCAACTTTCCGTCTATTAATAAAAATTTTTCTACTAAGAAATTAACTATACTTTTTATATCTAAAAATATATGTATATCTTCAAAGGTTAAAATAGATAGTTTGTCATTAATAATTTTATCGGTTAAAAATAGGTTTATATCTTTAGGTTTAAATTTTTCTAATAATGCAAACCTACTATCAGTATTCTCTGGATGTTCTTTATTTGTCTTGATAGTTTGGGAGGAGATAAATGTTTGGTCACTTAGTCTCTTTCTGAATTTAATATTTTCAGTTGATATATCTTGTACTTCAGCTAATTTACCCTGATATTTCTTAATAGTTTTTAATTTGGTATCTAAATCGTCATCAAATAAATCATTAGCTTCATCAATCTTATTCTTACAATGTTCAATAGCGCTCTTTTCTAGTCTATCTTTTGATACTTCAATAAGAAGTTTAGCTTTTTCGTCTGTTTGAATATGATCAGAATCATCTTTATAAAGAAAAACATCCCCTGATTTTGTATCTGTAATATAACGTCGTTTCTCAGCATCATTAACTATCTCTGTTAATAATTCAGCACATCCTTCCTGCCCTTTTAAGAAATGCGTTAGATTATACCTTTTAGTTATTTCATCTGGAAGTGTATCAAGAATAGTAGTTATAGGAGATAGGTACTGTTGGAAAAATTTCTGTTTAACATTAAAAGTAAGATTATTAGTGATTTTAGGTTTAAGGGCTTCTCTTTTAAATTCGTCCCTTTCTTTAGTGAGTATTTTAATATCGTGTTCTAATATAAGATTTCTGTCTCTTAAATTCTTTTCTTCTAATAAATCCCTTTTAATACGGGTTTTACATACTTGTCTATGTTTATTAAAACCATCCTTCTTATTAGATGAATATTCACAATCATCACATTTATATATTGATACATCTTCTAATATTTTATTTTGAAGAACAAGACAGTATTTAGTAGTCTTTTTATGATGATTAAGAGCAGAACGTGAAGATAATACAGTTTCACAGTATTCACATTTCAATTCTTCATTCATTTTTTCTGAGAGGTTTAAATCAGACATATATATTAATTATAATTATTTTACCTTTAACTTAGTTTAATTTCGTGAATTTCGCAGGATTTCGTGTTATTTCGTCTTTTAGGACGATATTATCGGCTAGAAAATGTAGCCATCTCGTCTTTTTATTATTCAGTTAGATAGTTATGCCTTGAATTAATTTATGCAACACGAAATATTAATTTCATGTTTTAGACAATTGGTCCTACTGCTTAAATACAGAATTTGTCTTAAAGTCGACAAATATACTATAGTTGTTTCTCCTATGGTTTATGAGATTTTTCTCATAAATATGATGCTATATTTTCTACTCTCATTTAAAGCTATTATTCAGATTATTTAACTGCAACATATAAGAGAAACACTTATAGAGCTATTATTAATTATTGAAAAAAGTATAGGTAATTTGCCTTAATTTGATAGATTGCGACTTTATCGAGACTTTTAAAACAAATTTACCGGTTATTAAATGTAGCCATCGCGACTTTTTATTATTCATCTAGATACTTATGCCCTGAATTAAATTATAAAAGTCGCGATTTAAACTTTGTGTTTTCGGACAATTGGACTTGCTGCTCAAACATAGAATTTGTCTTAAGTCAATAAACATACCATAATCGTTTCTCCTATCATTTATGAGATTTTTCTCATAAATACAATCATATATGTTTTCTTATTTAAGGCTATTACTCGGGTTATCTATTATTATAAATTATATAAATTTATCTCAAGTTAACAGATATACTATTTGAAGATATCATAGTACCTACTGGATATAATGAACTATTAGGTTCAGCTTGTAATGTTCCACTATTATTTACACCAATATTTAGTCCGCTAGGAATACCTGGACTAGATAGTAAATTTAATACACCATTTCGTCGCACTGTAACAGTGCTGGGATTTGTTGTAGATGAAACTAGTCCAAAAATACTATTTCCCGATAGTGGAGGTGTTAACGTAAGAACATACACTCCGCTGATAATATTATAGGTATAACTACAGATAAAATTTGGAAGCCCAGAACTTACATCATATAAAATTCCTATATTGGCTATATTAGGAGACATTGACGATGATGGAATAGCTATATTCCGTAAAATAGGTAGTGAGATAGATATATAATCTGATAATAAATTGTTTGATGCTAATGTAAGGGATGGAACAGGAGAATAAATCAATTGCAAAAATGATACTAGATTTGTATTATTATATTTGACGACAATCCATCCGTTTAAAGATGTAGATGCGAATGTAGCTGTAGGTTGATAGTTATTAAAATTATATCCTGTCAATAGTAATGCTGTTCCGAGTGTTACGACTCCTGATGATGATAAAGTAAGTGGAAGAATATATGGACCACTAGTTGTTGTATATTGTAATATATAAGCCGTTAATGACGAATTAGTTGTTATAACATCAAATCCATATGCCAGATTGGTGGGAGATATAGATGAAGATATTATTGTTTGGGTCCCTAATGTGATGGTAAGAGACGAGACAGTAAATGTGCTTGCGTATAATGTAGTATTTGTTCCATTCCATAAAGTATAACAACATATTCCATACGTCGACCCAGATGGACCATTTAATATTATAACAGTATTACCTATTAAAGTTGAACTTGCAGCAGTGAGTTGTGCTGAAGCTCCAGACGTAAAAGATGATCCTCCGGTCCATTCTAGTACATAAATATATACATTTGCGCTAGAAGTAGCAAACGATACTATACATGTAGTAGAAGTTATTCCTAGTGATCCCATAACTGAGGTAACTGTGCCACTATTTTGTGTTGTTCCAAGTACTGTTATATTGCCACTTGTATCTGTACTAAGTGCGCTAGCGTTATAATAAGCAGGTCCGTTCAATAGTAATACTGACGCTATAACTACTCTTGTTCCCGGAAGAAGAGCCATTGAAAATTGAGTATCTGACCATGCATAACTAGGAGCCGTATCTGCTATCCAATCATAAATTTTTATACCCAGACCTCCAGTTGCAGGATTTGATGGAATCACAATTGATGCAAATTCTACCCAATTTGAACCTCCGGTTGCCATGGGATACATAGATATTAATGTCTGATCATCTATAACCTGTATTAATGGATATAATTGGGGAGAAGGAAGCATAACAGGAGACTGTCCATAGTTAGAATTATAAGTAGTAAATCCAGGGACAGTATTACCAAAAGCATTTATAGACATTCCGATACCAGTTGTTGGGAGTGAAAATCCAGATTGTAAACTTAATGTTATATCAGTATTTATTGGTCCTGTTGGGCCGATAATTCCTTGCGCTCCTGTAGGGCCAGTATTTCCTTGAATCCCTTGTGCTCCTGTAGGGCCAGTATTTCCTTGAATCCCTTGTGCTCCTGTAGGGCCAGTATTTCCTTGAATCCCTTGTGCTCCTGTAGGGCCAGTATTTCCTTGAATTCCATGGATCCCCTGTGCTCCTGTAGGGCCAGTATTAGCTACAGGACCAGTAGGTCCTACAGGACCTATAGGACCTATAGGACTAGACCAACTCATATTCCCGCTAGTATCACTAGTGAGAACTTGCCCCGTTATTGTTGCTCCGGCGGTAGGCATTTGTAAAGAATAAATTGAAGTTATATTAGATCCGAATATATCAACATATTCAGTACCTGTAATATTACCTAATCTAAGCTGCTGTCCACTGGTGATAGTTATACGATTGTTAGAAACAATTCCGCCAGCTGTCACTGTAAGTCCATTTCCGACAGTAGTAGATCCACTAGATACAAGTTCAGTAGCAGTAAGATTTGTTCCATCCCAAGTTAGACTAGGAGAAGCTCCTAATATATTATTAGAACTATTAAATTGAATATTTCCATTCGATCCCGCTGCAACAACAGGAGTAATTCCCCAGTAAGGAATGGTTCCTGTTCCAGAGGATATCAACGAAGTTCCTGAAGCTCCAACTGGTAACCAGGCTCCTGTAGAATTGAGACCCCCAGCTATTGAGTAAAATAATGCTCCCGTAGATCCAGATGACGGTAAAGAGATATAACCCGTATTTCCTTGTATACCTTGTGCACCTGTAGGACCAGTATGTCCTTGTGCACCTGTAGGACCAGTATTTCCTTGTATACCTTGTGCACCTGTAGGGCCGGTATTAGATCCAACTCCTAGAGGTCCAGTTGTTCCCTGTATACCTTGTGCTCCTGTAGGGCCGGTATTAGATCCAACTCCTAGAGGTCCAGTTGTTCCCTGTATACCTTGTGCTCCTGTAGGGCCGGTATTAGATCCAACTCCTAGAGGTCCAGTTGTTCCCTGTATACCTTGTGCTCCTGTAGGGCCGGTATTAGATCCAACTCCTAGAGGTCCAGTTGTTCCCTGTATACCTTGTGCTCCTGTAGGGCCGGTATTAGATCCAACTCCTAGAGGTCCAGTTGTTCCCTGTATACCTTGTGCTC
>Ga0302280_1000988_pt1 | contig 24569 bp, 45 predicted proteins | sample III_Fen_E1_1_FD_198771 | JGI IMG/M metagenome (GOLD analysis project Ga0302280, IMG submission 198771) | Peat permafrost microbial communities from Stordalen Mire near Abisko, Sweden - III_Fen_E1_1 | ecosystem: Environmental > Terrestrial > Soil > Wetlands > Permafrost | place: Sweden: Abisko... | reverse complement strand
CCAGAATGTGGAGTTTTAATCATAACGATTCTTGGCTAGATATTTATGATTTTAAGAAAAGGTTTATGTTTGTTTGGGATTTTAATCATATTTTTAGATTTCAATTAGGAAAAAATGATTACTTTAAATTTTCGGAAAACATTATGAAAGAGTTTGTGAAAAATTTATGAGAAATATTGAATCATTTATGATAGAAAGAGACGCTGGAATAATTAGAGTTGATGTGCGAAACCATCTGTTAAAATCAAATTGCGACATTAGTATTCCTGTAAAAGTTTGGGAAAACAATATGAAATTATTCGAAATGCTTATTGGGAATTGAATAGAAAACATCTATGAAAAGAATAATATATAGAGATTTAGAGAAACATATTTTTGAATCTACTAATGTTTTCTTAACTAGTTATTATCATGGAATGGGTTTTAATTATTATTTGCAGAGAACTTTTTTGAAAAGGTTTTTGAGAAATTTTTATGATACAAATTATAAGAAGTTTGGATGATATTTTGAACGAAGATGGCGTTTTAGAAGGCGATGTAGATAATTATCTGTTATTTTCTAACAACGACCATAATATTCCATGGCAAGTTTATATAAAACAGGTGAGAATATTAACAGAAATTTACAAAGGATTGAAATGAACCCTACTGAAAACTTTACGAAAACCTTTTACGAAAAAAATTCTAATTATATTCTTCATAATTTTGACGATAATATGAAGAAAGTTTCCGAAAACGGATTTAATTTAATGGATAGAACTGGTGTAGGTTGTAAATTTCTTCCGGGGATTTTAACTACTGTAGATGTTTCTAAAAGAGTTCCTGTCCCGACCCGTAGAAAAACCGCTTGGAAATCTATGTTAAAGGAATATCTCTGGTTTATTTCCGGAAGTAACAATATAAAAGATTTGAATTCTATGGGTTCTAAGGTTTGGGATTCTTGGAGAAAGGATTCTTGGAGTCTTAATAATGGGTTTGAAGATGGATCAATTGGTTATGGTTACGGAACTAATTTAATTCACTACGGATGTGATTTGAATGACATGGAAAATAATCCTGGGTTCAATCAGATAGACTATGTGATAAATGAATTAAAAACCAATAGAAACTCTAGAAGAATCCTTTTTAATTTTTACAGGCCAGATAAGAGTGGAAAAGATGATACGGTTCTCCCAGCGTGTCACAATCAATATCAGTTTATTTCTGAACCAGATGCGACAGGAGAGCTTAACAATCTTTCGGTATGTGTTACTCAAAGATCTTGTGATAGCTTCATTGGAGGACTTTCTACAAACTTACAGGGGGCTACGTTTCTATTGTATATGATTTGTCAACAAGTAGGAATGAAACCGAGTAAGCTATTTCACTTCTCTGGACATTTTCATCTTTACAAAAATCATGAGATAGGGCTTAGAGAATATTTGTCTAGACCTTTTCCGAATTCTCCTATTCTTAAATTGAATAAACGAGATAGTATTTATGAATATGTTGCCGAAGATTTTGAACTGGATGATTACGAACCTTTAGCAAAAATTGATTTAGAAGTTGCTGTTTAATCTTACTGGAAGAATTTATTTTCTTTTGTAACTATTTTTGAGAACTTTGAATAAACCTTTTGGAGAAACATATGAAAAATATTTTTAGAAAACTTTTACTAAACACGATGATATTAACTATGTCATTGTTCGCTCCATCTTTTGCTCAACAAGTCACAACAGTTCCTGGAAAAGTTGTGACGGATTGGGTTGGAAATACTTTTGCTCTTCGACCGCCCTTACCAACCGCAAACGGAGATACTACACAATATTCTAGCGGATCTTTGGTTCCGGATTATGTAGATGCTATTTGGGTTGATGCAAACGATGGAACGGTATTTACAGAGTCTTACTATGACGAGAATGGCAGGAATGGTGCGATTTTTAGAAATGACAGCATGGTCGGTCAAACATTTTTTGCCAAGAATCAGTTTGTTAGAAATGGTGATATAGTTGGAGACAACAATTTCATTTATGTTACGACTATAATAAATTATGGGAATTGGACTATAACTGGATTTGGTGTTGAAAGATTTACTCATACTGGATTATATGCTGGTTGGAAGAATAGCGGTGCTGACACCGGAGCAGGATTTACTAATTCTTTCTTTATCTTAAACGATACCGGAAATGCTCCATCGATGTCTAGATTAGCAGAAGATACGAATGCTAAAGAATTGTATCTATTAAATGGTGATGTCGGGGTTGTTAGTGTTTGGAATTTAGCCACACTAAACCAAAACATTAAAACGACATTTTCTCTACCAAATGTTCAAAAAATGGTTTCTGATAATGCTGGCAGTCTTTGGGCAATTAGCGGAAATCAAATTAAGAAATATAGTAATCGTGGAATTTATTCCGGCGTTTCTATAACTACCGTAAAGGCTCCAACTAATATTAGTTTAGATGCTTCCGGAAATTTATATGTGTTTGATGATTCTACACTACAGATTCATGTTTTTAATAATCTCGCGACAAATCCTACAGAAAACATCTCTAAAGTTTTCGGAACACTTGGAGGAATCTATTCTGGCATTTCTGGGCAAGTAGCACCAAACAAATTAGAGCCTAGGTGTTCTGGAATTGGCACGGATAATAAAGGAAATTTTTACCTGGCTTGGGGTGATGTTGCTCCTGTTGCCGGAACTGATATACGATCCGTTACACCATCTGGCTCATTAAATTGGGAAGTTCTCGGACAACCTTTTTCTGGAGTTCCGGGATTTGATCCAGGCACCGATGGGCAAAATGTTTACTATCAGCTATACATGGATAGTATTGACTATACGAAAGCTCCTGGAAAGACTTGGTCATACAAATCATTTACTTGGAATCGCTATGCTAATATAAATTATCCAAGTGGCTATGTAGGATCTGTATATGGATACACTATTGTTAGAAATCTTGGTGGAAAAAAATTCGTATATGGTTCTGCAAGTTCTCAAACTTCTGGAGGTTTTTATATTAAACGCTTAGATGGACAAACGTTAACGCCCGTAGATTCTGTTCTAGACAACAATGCTTGGGGTTGGTATATAGAATTGAACGGAAATATTTGGAAGGCGTCTAATAAAATCTATAGGTTTCGTTATGGTGGTCTAAATGTAAACAATGCCCCAATATATTCCGCTGTAGATTCTTATCCTGTTCCAAATAGTATTGGTGGAGTTCAGAGAATTAAATATGACTCTACAGACGATGCTCTTTATCTGTCTGGTTATAATTCAGCATATCCAAACTCAATTAACGAATGGGGAAGAGTTGGAAGAATACTAATAAAGTATGTCGGGTGGTTGCGCGGAACTCCTTCGGTTTCTTGGATAGACACGTTACCATTGGACAACACAGTTAACGGTATTGCTGGAGCATCATTGAAAGACTTGTGGGTTGAGGGTGACTATATATTTGTTGTTACTTGTAATTCTTCACCAATAGAACTTATATATGTCTATTCTACGTCTACTGGAAAACTTGTAGGAATAATTACTCCAGGGGCTATTGTAGAAGGGAATATAAATTTTACCGGAACATACGGCGGTCTCGGTTGGGTTGATATGGTTGGTGGAATACAAGCATATAAGAGGCTAAACGGCGAATATGAAATTCTTGTAGAGGACAATGTAGGAAACAAAAATATGTTCTACCATTGGTGTCCGGCAGGAACTTGCAATATAACCACATCTATTGTTGAAAATACAAAGACTGTTATTAAGCATCCAATTTCCATCAACCCAAAAACTGGAAGGGTTCTTATAAATGGTAAGTATGATATTTTAGGACATAGGATTCCTTAAGATTTTTTAAGAACCGTTTTCAGAAATGGTGGCGGTTCTTTTTTCTTGACATCTAAGATTAAAGATGTTATAATATTGAAAAGGATAATAATGATTACTTTAATTGCCGCAATGGATAAAAATAATCTGATAGGAAATAATGGAAAGTTGCCTTGGAAGATTACAGAAGATATGGAGTTTTTCAAAAAAGTTACTACAGGATCTTGCGTAATTATGGGAAGAAAGACTTATGAATCTATAGGCAAACCATTACCGCACAGGAAGAATGTAGTCATTTCGAAAACACTTCCGCAAGGTTTTCTTGAAAATACTCTCGTTGTATTTTCAGAATTTGATATGAAAGCTATCCAGGAAAATTCTTTGAAGTGGGAATATTTTATCATAGGTGGTAGAGAAATTTACACGGAATCTTTAGAAAAAAGTATTCCAGATAAACTTTTAATTTCTAGGATTTCGAGTTATTATATTGGAGATACTTATTTTCCAGACATTCCTAAAACTTATCGAATGATTGGTTGTTGGAAACTTTCGGAAAATGTTTGGGTGGAGGATTGGCGAAGATGTTAGAAGAAATTTTCAAAAAACATTCTATAGAAACTTTAAAAAATATTCCTGAACACATTGCGGAAATACATGTAATCAATCATCAAGAATATTTGAAGTTAATTGATAGTAATATTGAGGAAGATATCTTAAAGAAAAATGAGATAGAAAAAACTCTGGACAAATTAAGAGCCGGTTCGAAACTTCTAGGTGTAATTAAGAAAGATCAATATTGGATTTATGTAAATTGCTTCAACTGGTCTAAGAAAATTACTCAGAATAAAATTGTCAAGTGGTTAGAATCTCAATGAACATAGGTGATAAAGTAATCTACAACAAAATTCCAGTATCTCCTTGGATGTGGGTGGTTGATGTCGAAGAAGGGTTTTTGGAAAAGGGTTTCTTCAAATCTAAGAAAGTGTCTTCGAAAATTACTGCGGAATATTTTTCGAAAAATGGGGACCTAATATCTATCACAAAAGATGCAAGATATTTTTCGAAAGCTCCTGATGAAAAGCCTCAACAACCTAGACAAGAACAAGAATCTATAGCTGATATGGATAAGTCGCATTTGCTTGATGATGATTATTTTTTGCAATTATTAGAGAAAACTAAAAGGAAAAACGACTAAATGAAAACTGGTTTTGAAAACTTAAACTCAAACATTCCTAATTTTGGGAGTTTGAACATTTACTTTGATGCGGGTGGAAAAATTGAACAAGAAGGATATAGAGGAATTTCACATTTAGCTGAACATCTTATTTGTAAAGCTTATGATAATGTTTTAGAAAAGTTAGATGCTCATGGTATAGAATATAATGCATCTACTGGAGAAAATTCCGTAACGTTTTATTTCAACGGGCTTAATGAGCATCTTAAAAAATTTGAATCTGAGTTTGTTAAAATATTTGATTATATTCCTTCTCAAGAAGATTTCGAAAAAGAAAAGAAAATTGTTTTGTCAGAATATACAGATACGTTTTCTTCACCCCAAGCACTTTTTCTAAACATCCATAGAAAATATTTGAATAGTTTTACGGCAATTGGTTTTCGAAAAGATATAGAGGAAATTACCTACGAACAATACGTAAACTTTCAGAAAACCTTTTTCAAAAATCCTTCATATATTTTAAGAGTTGGTGCTACAGATTATTATGATTACTATTCTAAGAAAACTTATTCAGACATTTTTGAAAAAGAATATATAGAAAAAGATTATGGTGATGAGTTTTTAGAAAACGATAGAAGGACCAGAAAATCATTTGTAGTGAATTGGAAAGTTTCAAATATGAATGAATATGTTCTGGAATTTTTAATGAGTTATTTCGGAAATGGTTTGACAAGTCCTTTGATGAAAGAGTTTCGAGAAAAGTTGGGTATGGTTTATCATGTTCAATTTGCCAGTTCTAAAGTTGGTAAAAATAATTTGGTGGCGATTTGTTATGAATGTGAACCAAAAGATAGAAAATTTTTGCAAAAAGAATTGAAGAAAATTTTTAATAATGTAGACCAATATATTACTTCGGATAGATATGAAAATGTTATTATGACTATGAAAACTACTATAGATAAATCAGAAATTTTTAATCATGAAGTCGGTTATAGTAGAATGAGACGAGAAGATTATACTGGAGATGAGTTAAATTATTATACATTTTTTGAAGGATATTCTTTAGAAACTTTTAAGAAAGATGCGAAGAGCTTTTGTAAAGATTTTTTGAAGACTTATAAGATAGCAGAATCAGGAAGGAAAATGAAACTATGAAAGTAAAATTTATTAAAACCCACGATCTCGCAAAATTACCATTCCAAGCTAGTAAGGAAGCCGCCTGCTCTGATTTATATTCTGTAGAAAGAGTAGAGATTAGACATGGAGAAACTAAAATTATAGAAACTGGATTACAAGTAGCAGAAATTCCAGAAGGTTATCGTCTAGACATTTATGATAGATCCGGAATGAGAGCCAAGGGGGTGTTTGGTTCCAGCGTAGGAATTATAGACTCTGATTATAGAGGTCCTTTAAAAGTAATTTTGTATAATTCTTCTAAAAATATTATCTTAATTAAGCCTGAAGAAAGAATTGCCCAATGTTCTTTAGAAAAGGTTCTTCCAGTTTCCTACGAATTTACAGAAACGTTTGTAGACACTGAGCGTTCTTCTGGTGGCTTTGGCTCGACTGGCCTGAAATAGTTCTTGACTCACTAGATTAAAGATGTTACAATAAAGATATCAAAGGAAACCAATGAAACAATTAAATTATAAAGCCTCTACTCTAAAAATTGTAGATATTTTGTCAGAGATTTCGAAAAAGGATTCGGAAAGTCCTATCAAGTTCACTAAAGATTTGGAAGGAATTCATGTAAAGTCTAGGAACGACTCTTCTACAATTGTGTTTACTGTAGATGCTCCATCGGAAAATTTAGATATAGTGGAACAGACTCTTTGCTTCTACAATTACGCAGAGTTCTTCAAGTTCTTCTCAGCGTTTCAAGACCCAAATCTTTATCATGGAATTGCCGATGAAGGAACAGAGATCGAAAGAGAAGTGATTGTTATAGAAAAGGATCGAAAGAAAGTTACTTATCCTGTATCAGATCCGGAAGTTACTGCTAGATCTGTAAAGAAAATCAATGATTGGGAGTCAGATGCTACATTTACTTTGACTCCAGAGAATGTAAAGAGTATTAAAAATATTCTTAATCTGGTCCAAGGAAAGAAAGTCCTAATCAAGTTATCTTTCGTAGACTCTGTAGTAAAAATCTATATCTATTCTAATGATACAAATAATTCCTATGAAGAAGTGTTGGATTTAGAAAGTCCAGTTTCAGAAGATTTTGAGATAGTTATTTTGAAAGATGTGTTCAAATATTTAATCAATACCACATACACCGTTCATTCAAGTAAAGAGGGTGGATGTCTAAGATTCTTTTTTGATTACGAAGATAACAAATGTTCAGTATTAGTCACCTCGGAGGATGAATAAAAAATGAGTGAAGAAAATCTAGAAAACGAAAAGCCTGTAGAACAAACCCCACCACCGAATTCTATGCAATTTCCTATTACGAATTTAGGATTTACTCAAGCTACGGATGATGAAGAAGAGGCGCAATCTGGTTCGGAAGACATTGCAAAACTAAATGAGCTTTCGGAACAGTATCGCAAAACGGATATCGAAAAGGGTGACGTGTTTATTGATCCGGCTACAGGAAAAATTATCGATAGAGATAGTCTTCCTCCTCTAGAACAGATTAAGATTGTTGCTAGAAACATGGGACACACTATTAACAACCCCGATAAGAATTGCAAGAAGTGTCATGGAAGAGGATACCAGGGAAAGCGAGTAGAAGATAATGCACCCATTCCTTGCTCATGTATCTATAAGGACTATTACAAGGAACATCCAGAAGTTAAGAAACAGATGGAACAAATGCCAGCAGTAAATAGAAAGGCTAGAAGGTTTTACGATGAGCAAATGAAAAAGTTTATCAATAGCAGAGTAAATGAGGAAATGGAAAAGCAAGCTCTTATAAATTATTCTAAAGCAAATCTTAGAAAGTTTACCGGACCAAAGGTAGACGCCACTGTTGTAGAAACTGCCGAAGGAACTATTGGAGAAGTTTCCGAAAATGTAGAAAATGTTTCTGAAGGAGTTGTCGAAAATGCCTGAAAAGAAACGTCAGAAGAAGGTTAAACCTGTAGATGAAAAGGTTTCCGAAGAATTTATTCAAGACACTTCTCTAAAAATTAAAGAAGAACTTTCCGAAGATCTTCAAAAGTTAATTCATGATTGGAATAGTTGGGAGCGTGATAGAAAATGGTAGCAAAAACATTTCAAGCATTTTTTCGTTGGACTGTCTATGCAATTTTGTTTAGATTGTTTTACGGAGAAGGGTTTTCGTTTGTTTATTACATGCCTTTAGTTTTGTTTCCAGTATTTTTAGAAACTTTGCATTACTCTATTGATAATCGTTGGAGGAAAGTTTGAGTAAAAAGTCTTTATCCTATACATTGTTTACGGAAAAGTTTAGACCAGAAACCGTAAATGATGTATTGGTTCCTAACATCTATAAGAAATTCTTTAAGAAAATTGTTTCGGAAAATGAAGTTCCAAATCTTCTTCTATACTCTTCCTTTCCTGGCTCTGGCAAAACTTCTATGGCTAAGGCTCTCTGTGAAGATATTGGTGCAGATTATTTGTATATAAACATGTCAGAAGATTCCGGAATAGATGTAGTAAGGAATGATGCAAGACGGTTCGCTTCTGGAAAATCTCTGAATAAGAAAAAGAAGATAATCATAATGGATGAGCTAGATTTTGCCCGCTCTCAGTCAGCTTTAAGAGGATTTACGGAAGAGTTTCATAACAATTGTAGGTTCATAGCCACCGCAAATTATGTAAACAAGATTATTCCAGCGTTGCGTTCTAGATTTCAAGAGTTTGATTTCAATATGAATACTCAGGAATTTAGAACAGAGATGATTCCAAAAGTTGTATCTAGAGTTTGTGGATTGCTCACCATGGAAAAGATAGAGTTTGACAAAGAATCTATAGCATTATTGGTTGAAGATAAGTATCCTGACATCAGAAAAGTTTATAATGTTCTTCAGCAATATTCTAAAATGTCTGGAATGATTGATAAGAACATTTTGAATTATGTGTCCGTTGATGAAAAGCTTTACGAATTAGTTTTAGATAAACAATTTACAAAAGCTAGACAATATGTTCTTGACAACGGATATAACTTTGACGATTTATATCAAGACTTTTACAAAAACCTTGTGCCAAAGATTTCCGATAAGTTGATTCAATGCCAAGCGATTTTGGTCATAGGTGAGTGGCAGTTTAAATCTAATTTTTCTCAAGATAAAGAAATAGCGTTTGCTGCAATGTTAATAAGTTTGATGGGGGTTTTATGATGGAAACTGCTATTGTAACTATTTGCGCGATCCTTTATTTTGGTTCTATGGGGGCGATGTTTATTATACTTGGTGCGATGCTTGGAGAAATTAAATGACGATACAAGAAAGAATAATTCAATTAGAAACAAGAAAACAAAAAAAAATAGACGAATTAGAAGAAATCTCACACGAATTAAATGCTAGACATAGAAATTATCCTATTCCAATATTAGACGACTTTAAGGAAATCCTAAAAAATAATAACATACATTATAAAATTGTTAATAATCCTTATGGCCTTTTTGGAAAAGATTTTAGTAATAGTATTGCATATCATTGTGATGCTCATTTATTTTATTCTTTAGAAAATTTAGAAATGTATGTATTAAAGAATCTTAAAAACAAACTTTTGTTTATATATGATTGTAAAATAGAAGAAAAAATAGAGCATTTTCTTAAAATAAGATTTGCTACCATTGAGGTTACAGAATGACGATACAAGAATTTAAAGAAACTTTCAAAAATATTTCCGGAATAGTTCTTTTCAAATCCGGGTCATGTGCTATCTGCAAAAAAGAGGTAGAACTGTTTGACAAAGTTTTGAAAAGTTATATCCAAATAGATTGCGAAAATGATCCAGATTATTTCATTACGAACCATGGTCTAGATTTGCTTCCGGAAGTTAGGATCTACGAAAACGGAAATGTGGTTTGGAAGAAGACTGATTTCGTTTCTGAAGAAGATATTCAATTCCTGATAAACTATGTTCCGAATGCATAAACTTACTAAAGATGGGTTCGATGCCCAGAAGAAACCAAACGGAATTTACATCTTTGCTTCTATGGATTGTTTTACATGCACCCATCATATAGACGAATTTAAAAAGTTCAGCAATAGTTTTTATGTGGTTCCTACAACAGAAGATCCGGAATACTTTATAAATTTAGGAATTAACATTACGCCGACAACAAGACTTTACAAAAATGGCGAGATGGTTTTCGAAAAGTCTGGAATGTTTTTTGAGAGTCAGTTTAACGAACTTAGGAGAGTTTTGGAATGAGTAGATTAAAATTTATAGTTGCAAGATACGAGAACGATAACTTTGAAGGATTTTTGTCAGAGTCTATCGAAAAGTTTGACCATGTTTTTATAGACAACACTCAAGCAAACTCTATTTTCGAAAAGTATAATTTGGGAATAGAACATTTTACGAAACTTGGAGTAGACGCTGGAGATATTTTCGTATTCATTCATGCAGATGTTAAGATACTTGATGAGAATTTTTCGGAAAAGATTGAGTATGCGTTTGATACAATTCCTAAGCTTGGTGTAGCTGGTGTGATCGGCAGTGCTGAACTCAACGACAATGCGGGTTGGTGGCTCTCAGATCAATCAAATCACCGTGGACATTTGGTGCAGTGGGTGGATAATAAAGAAGAAAACAAATATCATATGATTAGACAGGAAGGAAACTTTACGGATGTGGTTGTCGTAGATGGTTTGTGCATGGCTGTTATTGCTCATGTCGCTCAAAATTTAAAGTTCGATGCTCAGACTTATCCGGAAAGTTATGATATGTATGATTATGATTTCTGCCTAACTACTCTTTCAAATGGTTATAAGTTAGCAGTATTAGATATTTTAACAGAACATAGAAGTGCTGGAACTGGGATTTATAAAGACTCTTGGAAAATTAACAAGGAAAAGTTTTTAGCAAAGTGGAAAGCGGCAGGAGTTATTTTTCCTTTGAAGATTAAGAACGTATAATGACAAAATGGGATGTGTGGAAATCATTAACAAAAGATAAAAAAGAATGGGACGAATCCGACACTGAATTGGTTTCGTCTTACTCTAATTTTCAAATGACTAAACTTTTATCTCAAATTAAGCTTTGTGTAGAACATGCTCAGGAATTAAATTGTATAGACTTGCCGAAAGAAACTCATTACAGATATCTTTTCAATTTGCTTCCGAAAAGTTATCTAGCAATTACCGAAACAAAAGCTAAGAAACATTCGGATGATGATGAAAAACTTGTAGCAAAGTATTTCGAATTTGGTAGTAAAGATTTGAAAATGGCTATGGAAATGCTTTCGGAAAAAGATATAAGAAATATTAAAAGAAAGTTTGGAATGTTGAAATGAAGTTTTCCGGAAAATTTGACACAAGTTTATTCATAACCGAAACAAACTACGGAATTAGATTCGCGGATGACTTATATTATCAAACGAATTATAGTAATGTTTGGTTGTTCAAAGATTACTATAACTATATCACAAAGCATAGAAATGTTCACGTTATTAAAAACTTTGTTTCAAAAAGAATTGCGAAAGGTTTGGAAGGACAATTATGAAATTTCAAAAAGACGAATATATAAGAGTAGTCGCAAAGAACCGAGATTACTTAGCTGGGTTTCTAGACGCAATGAGAGCTACAAAATATGTTGTCGATATTATGAAAGAAGATCCTAGTATATTAGATTCTCAAAGATTCGGACAATATCTTCCAGACGGTTCCAAACGTGAGAATAGAACTGTAGAAGAGATTAGAGAAATTTTAAAAAACTATCGGGAAAGTTTTCATGTCAAAGAGAATGAACAGGAAGAAGTCTCTGACGAAGAATATTTTACGGTCTCTTGTGCCTGTGGTAACCATTACATCTATTACGCCGCCGAAGAACTTCCTAAAGAAGATTTGCACTGCGAGATTTGCGGGAAACTTTTAATATATTATTCAGGAATAGATGATTATAATTTTGTTTATAATGGTCCTTTAGAAAAAGTCGGAGTAGAGTTTGAAGAAGATGGTGAAGAAAGTTCTGATGAAGGTCAATCTTGAGACTAAAAGATTTCTTAGAAGAAGTTAAAGGTCTCCCACCGGAAACATTATTAGATGGTGTAGGATGGATTGTTTATAAATCTCCCGGATATTACGATGGATATCCTACTGAAATTACTGGTGATTATAATATGACTATCGTTAATGAACCTAAACTAAGAATTCATAAAACAAATTATGAAGAACTTATGTGGGAAAGTTTTGAGCGGGATTTATCTAAAGAAGAAAATTTTAGAGAATGCATAAACAGATTCAACATTTCTCCCGCAATTCCTACTAATAAATTTGAAGATTGTTTAAAAGGTTTCTGCAAGGAATTCGAAAAACATTATTCCGAATTTATTGGTGATGAATAAATATTTGAAAAAGGTATTCTAATGTCTTTCAAAAACCACTTTACAAACTCTTCTGAAAAAATAAGCAATCTTTACGAAGCTCTTTTTGAAGCGTCTGAAACTTATTATAATTTAACTGGTGAAGGATTGAAACAAATTTTCGATCAAACTTTCACAACCCCACCGAAAGTTTCTAAAGCAACAAATTTAATTGTATTGAATCCGGCCAATGAAGAAGACAAGAAAGAAATATTAAAATATAGAAAATCCACCAAGCCTATTCGAATAGTTCTTTACGCAATGCCTCACAGTAGAATTGTAAAGCCTTCTATAGATGCGGATTTCTATAATATCTCTAAAGAATTCTTAACAGCTTTTCCATTGATTGCTGGAGATTCTTCTCAAAAAACTCTTTTAGCAACCATAGATGATAGGGAAGATAAAAGAAAACTTGCCGGAAAGACTTCTAAGGATGTTTCTTTTAAAATCACGGATGAAGAGGTCTTAACGTTTTTGGATATTCTTAAAAATTCTGCTCCTACAAAATTTTCTCGCGGTGTTTATTATATTTTTGATACAGAGAATGAAGAACTTTACGAAATTATTTACAACAAAAAAGATTCCAAATTTGCTTTTGACTCTTTATTTTCTTCTTCCAAACCATATGAAGGTCCCGAAGAAGATGGTAAAGCAGATTTTAAAATTTCTAGAAAAGCAAGAGAACTGGCCGATATTCAAATCCTTGGGGTATATTTTGATGCTAATGAAACTTTAGATAATTTATTAGGCTTTCAGAAAAACCACCCAGAATTAAAAATACCATATGAGGAAAATTCCAGTTTTCATTCTATCGTTAAACCTTTCGAACACGCATTAAACTCTTCAAAAGAATTCAGAAGGTTTAATGAAATTGTTAAGAGAGATTATAAAAAGTTTGGATACGAAGATTATAAAGGAATTTTTTTAATGGCTGGCGGTTTCTCGAAATTTATTCAGGAAGTTGTTAAGATATCTAATCCGCATATTGTATTCAATTCTATTTCAGAGTATAAAAAACTTGAAGCAGAAAAGTTGGGATACAAAGACGAAGATGTAAACAAATCTTCAACTGTCGATGCTCTAATTTCTACGGTAGATGCTGAAGAATTATTTGCTTTGATTTCAAGAAAAGATTCTAAATTGCTTTCTGAAGATTCTTATGTAAAGGTTGTAGACGAAGCTGGAAAAACTTTAGCAAAATATTGGCAAGTTAATTTGAAAGAATCTGTAGAAACTCCTATGGGAAGAAGTCAAAGATATTTCTCTAAGATTTATTCTATGATAGTTAATGCTAAAGAAGTTTTCGAATCCTATCAAAATTATGAAGAACTTTTGAATGAATCTATTTTGGAAAAGCTTACTGATGCCGCAAAGAAAGGTGCTAAATTTTTGAAAGAAGTTGGTAAAAAACTTTTCGATAAAATTAAATATCTTATTCTAGCTTTGAAAGATTGGTCTACAAATGTTCGTGAAAATCTTTCGAAAAATGTTTCTGGAAATGTTGTAGAATATGCTCTAGAACTTTTCGGAAAAGGTTTGCAAGAAGATGTTAAAAAAGAAGTTTCCGAAATTGTAGAAGAAGTTTTGAAAGGTGGAAAAACAAATTGGAAAGTCGCTAACGATAAAATAGAAAGATTGGTAGATGTTTTAGAAAAATCTAAGAACAAAGATCTCATAGTTATAAATTTTGAAGATGCCGAAGAACCAAATTCTTTCAATGTTAATCTATTCAAACGGCTCATTTTCAACTACTCTTTCTTAAAAGCTTTCCAAGGTGTTGTAGCGAACTCTAAGAACCCTTTGGAAAAGTATATCGATGAGTTGTTAGGTCTTTATGTCGAAGCTGTCTACGGGGCTACTAAACTGCCTGTGTGGAAAGTGTATGCAGTATTTGGAGGACATAAACCATATGAATTTTTGGGAACAAGAGAGACAGATAAAGAAAGCCGTAAAGAAAGTATTTTAAAAAATTTAGGTAAAGAAGGAGTTCCATTAGTTGTGCTAGACTTGGTTCCTAATCGCGGATCACATGGTATTACGATAAATCTTTTGTCAGATCTTATCAACGAATCCGGAAAGTTTACTCCTAAGTATACGGTCTTCGAAGTGACTTATGTTAAAGAAACTTTGGTCCCTTCGTTTCAGGCTTTAAGAGAGATTGAAGCGCCTTTTCAAAAAGACTGAAGAAAAGACTTGACAACCTAGAAGAAATTTGTTATATTCTAGGGTATGAGAAATTTTGATTCATATGTTTGGAGAGGAATGCTAACTGTTCCAAAAGAGGCAACGGTTTGGCCTTTAGGAAAGTTTTATACGAACCGTCGAACGTATTCTTCTGAAAATTTTATATTGTTTTATTCTGAAAATGATATTCTTAAAATTTTTTATAACAACAATGAAATTATTTGCAGCAACTATATGAAAAAATATGGGATAGATTATGCGAAACGTTAAAGAAATTGTTTTCACAAAAATAAATTATGACGGATGGCGATTTTATTCATTTTCTTCAGAAAGTAGTCCAAAATTATTTTTAGAAGACGATAATTTTATTATGTTGGAAAGATATAATAAAACGTTAAAACAAATCTATACAACAGTAGAGCCAAGAGATTTGAGTTTTTATAATTTAGAAAAAATACTCAATCATAATCTATGAAAATATATGAATAAAGATTTAGAAAAACTTTTTAGATACAAGTGGAACGAAACTACGAAAACATATTCTAAAATGCCTTTCGAAAAAGTAGCCATCCACAAAGAGTTTATCAAAATAGGCTGGGACAAATATTCTAAAAAGATTTTCGAAGAGTTTTTATTAGATGATGTAGAAAACAATTTTATAATTATGAAAAATCCTTTAGATATACGTTTTAAGAAAGTTCTCAGAAAGATTATTCGTGGTTGATTATAAAACTAGAATGAAGCTAATTAAAGAATGTAACATATGCTACAAATGCAAAACTCATTATAGAGGAATAAAAATCCCAGAAGAATATGGAAGATTAAATTTCAATAGATTTTTTATAATATTTCTTAGAAAAAACATAATAACAAAATTAAGAACATATTATGACTTTCAAACTATTCTGGGCTTGCCATACAAATGAAAAATGGATTTAGAGCAAAAGAATTACAAACAAATATAAAATTCTTATCGAGATTTTTATTAACATTTACTAATAGTTATGGAATGAGATGTAACAAACAAATATTATTTCTAGATAAAGTAGACAACAGAATAAAATACAATATAAAATCAGACTTTGAAAATTTTATTAAAAAAGGATCCAAATGGTAAAAAACGTAATATTAATTTCGGGAAAACTCCAGTCAGGAAAAAATACATTCACGGATATGTTGATGAAAGAATTGCAACCAACTGGATTAAAAGTAGGTTTCGATTTTTTCGCAAAGTCTGTCAAAGACCAATGCAAAGATATTTTCAAAACATTGACAGATTATTTGAATGACGTTTCCGAAAAGTTTAATGTCCCAGAATTAAAAACTATAGATGATAACTGGTATGAAACAAAAAATAAAATCACTAGGATTCTTCTTCAAACTTATGGGACAGACATCTTTAGAGAAATGGTAGATGCAAATTGGTGGGCAAAGATTCTTCAAAAAAGAGTTTGCACAGAACGAACCGAAGATATTTTATTTATTACAGATGTTAGATTCAAATCAGAAATCGCTGCGATGTTAGATAAAACTCCTTTTCGGCAAGACTATAGAACAATTACTCCAAAATATAATGTGATAAAAATTAGAGTAGAGAGAGATAATTTTGATAGACCAGACGATCCTATTTTTAATCATCCTTCCGAAATAGATTTAGACGACTACTCCGATTGGGACCTTGTCATTAAAAACAATTCCGATTTGAGTTCTCTTTCGAAACAGGCTGAACAAACCACTCGTTTCATTTTGGAAAAGTTTTCTAAAAAATCTTCGAAAACCTAATTGGCACGAAACTTGATATTATTCATGGCGGCTTGAGTGCCTAAAATTAAAGGAGAAATAAACATGAGAACGTTTGATTATCGCGGAACAACTTTAGACAGATTTTTTGAAACTGCCGTAGGAGATTTTTTCGAAAGTCCTTGGCAATGGGTTACTGTGGCCAATTCTACAAAACCTTCGGAAAATATTAAGCAGGAAAAGGATAAGACTATTGTAGAAATTGAGATGCCTGGATATAAGAAAGAAAATATCAAAGTCGTTACTACAGGAAAACTTTTAGAAGTAGTTGCGACAGGCTCCCGAGGAGATAAGAGTTACAAATATGCTCTAACTGATTTCGCAGATGTTTCGAAAATTTCTAGCAAATTTGAAGACGCTATTCTGACGATTGAGATTCCTATCAAAGAATCTGCGAAACCAAAAGAAGTAAAAATTCTTTAAAAAAGCCCTTGACAAACTTCCTTTAATGTAGTAACTTGAAAGAATGAATAGCTTAAAGGAAGTTTGCATCAGACTTGAAAATGAACATGAGTGGAATGCTTATGGAACTTCAAAGCAATATTCGATTTCTTTAGAATTTTTCGCACCACTTTCCAAAGAACTTTCTGAAATACTTGAACAAAATTGCTATGGATACTACATCAACAATGACTATGTTTTACGAAACTCTTCGGTAACATTTAATTTTATCCTACCTTTTAAAAATAATATTATAGAAAACTTTAAAAATATTTTGCAGAATAGATCGTTCGCTTTTTTGCATATAGGATCTTCGAATGATTTTCTAGATATGTTTTCGAAAATTTCTCTTAAATATATTGATTTTAGTTATATCCAGAAAGCTTTTCCAGATGAAGAATGAAGATTGGTTGTCAATTAACGGAAATCATTATGGGTGGATTTCTGCATATATTTCTAAATATTCTTTTTATGAACTTTATAATAGGTTAACTAAAACTCGATTAAAATTATTTCATTGTAAACTTTTCGAGAAACTTTCTAAACAATGAGAAACGATAGATTTTATGAACATTTCAAAGCAGATGATGTAACTTGGTTTCGATATACAAATCAATATAAATTAAATCATCATTGGGATTTTATGTTCACTAATTATTTTTATGCTACCGCTTGTGGATATTCTACGTTAAACAAATTTCTTAAAAACGATTCTTTAATTCGTTTGCAATTTTTGAGAGAACTTTCAACCAACCTTGAAGAAAGTCCTTGACAAACGCTCTTCAAAGTGCTATCTTCTAAGAACCGAAAGACCTTCTCTAAAATTTTGTGATTTATTTTTAGAGAATTTTTACGAAAATCATACTTGAACAAAATGAGAAACAAATGGTAAATCTAGATAATATTGTTGCTAAGGCTAATACTCGCAAGCGTCTAACTGTAGGAATTGATGTAGACAATGTTCTATTTCGAATTCCTCTGATTGAACACTTGAACATGGTATTTGATGAGAAGTATACATATGAACATTTCGTAGATTGGGACGGAGGAAATTTCCCTGACCATCACAGGCACGAAATGTTTGCGGCATTTAAGTCTCCTGAGTTTATGTGTAAGACCAAGTCGTATCTTGGAAATTATTCTACGATTCGTGATTGGAAACTTGCTGGTCACCGTCTAATTGCTATTACTCGCCGGGCTCCAAATCTTTATGATGGAACACGCTGGCAACTTGAGAAGGAATTTCCGGGAGCTTTTTCGAAACTTATCTTCGTGGCTCCTAATGAATCTAAGGCCGATTGGTTGCTAGATGTTGGTGCAGATGTTCATATTGATGATTATGATGTTCTAGATGCCGTAGAAGCCGGAATCAAGACATGGCTAATCACTAATGAAGAGACTCGTTATAATTGGGATCTCAGAGAATCAGAATATCTAAATCAAGCACTAGAACTTAAGTATGTCAAGCTAGGAAAGGATGAAGAAAAATGGTTCCGCTAATCATTCTCACTAGTGTAGTTGTCTTCTTTTTCGGAATTATTATCTATGGACTTTACAAAACCAATGAGAATATTTCCGAACTATATGAAGATATGAAAAAGAAGTATACCACATATGTCGAACTTGAAGCCGAGAATCTAAAGTTTCGAAAGTATCAAGCAGACATTTTGAAGAAAATTTCCGAACACCTATAAACAAAACAACAGAAAGAAAATAAAATGGCTAATATTAAAGAGTTGAAGTTAACTTTTGAACACACAGATGCTGACCAAGCTATCCTCCTTCGTGGTGGACATGGTATTGGAAAGTCACAACTACTAGCACAGATCGCTAAAGAAAATGGCGCAGAACTAGTATCGTTGTTTCTAGGCCAAGCCGCCGATGCAGGAGATATTATCGGTCTTCCACATAAGTATGAAACCTTGGATTCATCCGGAAAGAAGATTTGGGTTACCGATTTTGCGGCTCCTAAGTGGTGGCCTACGGATCCTTCTAAGCCTGTTTGGATCTTCCTAGATGAGTTGAACCGTGGGAAGCCAGAAATGATACAGTGTGTTCAGGACCTTACTCTAAACCGTAAGCTAAATGGAAAGTCGCTTCCGGAAGGTTCTCGAATTATTGCGGCAATCAATCCTATCACAGACGGATATTATCAAGTAGAAGAGTTGGATCCTGCATTGCTTGACAGATTCAACGTCTATGATTTTAATCCTACTCCTGGAGAATGGATTGATTGGGCCACGAATGATGGAGAACTTCACGAAGCTGTTGTAGGATTCGTTGCTAAGAATGTGGATTTCCTAGATCCTCCAAATGCTAAGGATGCTAAGGCCGACCAAGTTTATCCTTCTCGCAGATCTTGGGAAAGGGTTTCGAACAATCTTAAGAAGTATCCACATCTTATTACAAACAAGGATAAGGTTCTCCAGACTCAGCTTATGGGAATTGTAGGACTAGGAGCATCTTCGGCTTTTATTAACTTCTTGAAGGAGTATGGATCGGGTCTTTCGGCTGGATTGATTCTGACAAAGTGGGACGAAAAGATGGAGATGAAGGTTTCTCAAATTGATGTTCAGCAACAGATTCATATGGTTAACCAAATCTGCGCTCACCTTGACCAGAAGTATGAGGAGTATCAAAAGGCTGGAAAGGTTACCATCAATAAGGTAGTCGGGAATCTAGAGCACTTTTTGAACACCATTCAGACAGAAGCTATGGCAAGTTTCTTCGGAAGGGTTAAGTCAGACTATCAGGAAAAGCAGAAGAAGTGGCCTACCTGGGTAGTTGTAAATAACAGGCACCTTGGGGATAAGTTCAAAGAAATCATGAACGGATAATTCAAAAGTGTTTCCGAAAAGTGGTTCAGGAAAATTCTGGACCACTTTATTTCAATTTTATAAGGAGTTTGAAATGGATATTATTAAAGCGGCTATTGAAAAGATGGATAAGGTTATTGCAAATTGGTATGTGAGTGACCCAATTTTGCTGAACACTTATTGCATGGTAGAAAAACTTCCGGACCCTAAGCAGGAAACTATCGGAATTGATTCCAGAAGCCTTCCTCCACAAATTCGGTTCAACCCTAATTTCATCAACGCAATTCCTTATGAAATGTTAGAAATGGTTATGGCTTCAGAATCTTTCAAACTATTACTAAGACATGCTACAAACCGTCTTCAACACCCTAGAGAAGTTTGTGGAATGGCGTCTACTCTAGCTGTAGATAATATTATTGTAAAGAACAACCAAAACATCCCCGGCGTTAAAGAAACATTTCCTATGCCAAAGGATTTCAATCTTCCTGAGAATTCTTACATGGAAGATTACTACAGGCGTTTGAAAGAAGACATTGATGATATGATGCAAAATGTAGAGACCATGTTCGGACAAAGCGATCCAGATCAACCAGGAGAACAAGAATCCGACGGAGGTTCTGGAAATGGTGATGGAGAAGGAGAACCTAAAGATGGCGAAGGTTCTGGTTATAAGGAATTCGATGGTCCACAAGATGCTCTAAAGAAATATCTAGATCCTCGCTCTACCTCTAATCAGCATTGGGCACAGAACGATATGCTAGATGCCCAAGTAGAAAATATGGTAAATTGTTTCAAAGGCTCTTCGAAAATGTGGGGCAAATTTTCTGGAGATGCTTTATCACAAATTGTTGCCGCGAATACTCCTAAGATTTCTGCGAGAGAGATTCTGCGTAGGTTCAATACTTCCGTCACTACTACTATGCAGTTCCTAACAAGAATGAAACCAAACCGTAGATTCGATATGGAAGCTCAAGGTCGTAGAAGGAAATACACAACAAAGATTCTTTTCGCTATGGATTCTTCTGGTTCTATGTCTGATGAAGATATTGCCGAAGGGTGTGCTGTGGTTAATTCGGTTTGCAAGAGAGCTAAGGTTGATTATTGTTTTTGGGACGTTGAAATTAAAATGGTTGAAAAGAATTTTAAAAAGTCTAAAAAAGAATTTAGAGTTCCTGGCCGCGGCGGAACAGATCCTCAAAAGGTTTTCCAATATGTAGATGAAAATCACTATGATGGGTTGATTCTTTTTACTGATTGTGGTTTCGATGGCGATGTAAGGCCTCCAAGGAAAACAAAAGTATTAGTGTTGGGAACAGAAAAGAGTTCTAAGAATCCTCTACCGTTCGGATATTTTGCTACGTTGGATAGGAATGCTTAAGTTTCTTTGGAGCGAATATTCTAAAAATGGTGCAGTTCTGTTTAAATTTTTTCGGCGGGATATTGGACATCGGAAAATATATGACTGGCTTCCTTTAAAGATAACCTCTATAGAAAATTTCTTAAAAGAAACCGAGCATTTACGAACCGATCCTTTTGTAGATATTCCTTTTGAAATTGATTTTGACATTCCTGATTGGCTATAGATGGAAAACAGAGAAGAATTTCAATATTTAAGTTTTTATAAAAGAAGATGGTTCTATAATAATCATTTCGAAAATCATTCTAAAAGTTTTTTCAAAAAATTTCCTCTCATAGAGCGTCGAAATTATTTCTTAAAATCTTACAACTTCGGAAAATATATTTCAAACATTATTCAAAAGAGGCAAACAAAAATTGGACCACACTAAAACAAAAACCTTCATAGCTTTCGTAAATAAAGATGGAAAAAATCGTTGGTGGGTTGATGGAAATTACGTCTTTGATGAAATTTCTCCAAAAGTTTATCCATACGAAACCAAAGAAGACAAAGAACATGCTAAGTTAATTGGTTATAGAATTGCTATCTGGGAAGAGTCTGGAGATATTGAAGGGATTCTTTTGAAAGCTACTGGAGAATCTATTCCTACAATTTCTAAAAAGGAAGCATTGCTATTGGAAGATAAACTATTTCCGAAACCTATTAAAGAAGATGTTCCGAAAAAGAAGAAAGAAAAGGTAGAAGAAGTTGTAGAGCCAATTGTAGTAATTCCGGAAAGGGTTGCAGAGAAAGTTTCTAAAAAATCTTCGGAAAAGGTTGAGAAAGTTTTGGAAAAGCCTGTTGAAATTGTTAGGCCGACAGAAGAAAAACGAGGAAGAGGGAGACCTAGAAAGCTTTTTGATGAGTAGTAAACTATCTTATATTATGTTTGATGGTTATGGGTTTTATCGCAGTTCGAAAATTTCACACATTGGTGAATAAATCTAGAACATATTTTTGGTTTATGGATGCCGGAAGAATTATTAAATTTGGTTCGGCCAGACCCGCGAGAATTATTTGTGAAAGATTTCTAAAAGCCCTTGACAAACCTCTTTCGAAAGGTTATCTTAAAGACTATGAAAAGCTCTTTAAAGTTTTATAATTATTTTTCCGGAGATATTTCAATTTCTGAATATATTTATCCTGGAAATTCAATATTTACATTGTTTAATTCCATATTAAACCAAGCCAAATATAATGATTATAAAAATTTTGAAAAAGTTATTCTGAAATATTTTCTGAAAGGAATACAATGATTAAAATTCAAAACGTTAAAATTAAATTCACAGATGATGACAAATTTCTAATTGCAGAGTTAAGTTATTTTCCTGGACAACTTGAAGAGATAAAGAAATATATAGAATCTGATGAAAATTTAAAAAATACTTATGGAGAAGTTAAAGAGTCTTCCGAAATAGATTCTCGAAAGTTTACTTACTATATCTATTCTAAAAGAGAAGATTTGAAATTGATTGCCGAAGAGCTTTCACATAACAATTCTTCTATTCCTCTTATGTTTCTAGATTCTGAATATAACTCTTTGAAAAACTTTTGTAAAGCTTGGCTCGCTCATTTTGATTTTTCTGGAGCCACTTTTTCGTGACAGTCGGGCAGATTAAGAAACTTTTAGAAAACTATCCGGACAATTGGGAATTCCTGATTTCTCTCCACGCGCAAGACGATATATTTGTAGTATGTGATGGATTGATTTCGGGAAAGTTTAACATATTTCCTGAAGAACTTTTCGAAAGTGCCGTAGGAGAAATTCAAAATAAGCATCCTAGAAATTGTGTAGGGGTTGTTAGAAAGAAAATTAAGAAATGATTCTCGAAGAAGATACTTTTGGATTTTTAGAAAATCTTTCGTAAAAGGTTTGCATGATTCTCCAAAAGAAGTTTCAAGAGTTTTTTTAAAAGTTTTCCAGAATATATGTCCATAACATGCCAGAAAAATAATTATTATATTTCTTATGATTTTTGGAATATATTTTTTAAGAATGAGCAAGAAGGCTTAACATTTGTTCTTAGGTTTTTGAAATGACTTTTAATTATTATGGTAGATTTTTTACAATATATAATTCAGATAATATAATAAGAAAATCGAATGGCGCTAGAGAGTTTTATATTTATAATGATGTTATAAAAAGAAGCGAAGAAATAAAAAACGAAATAAAAAGGATAAAAAATGGAAGAATTTAATTTAGAAGATATTTTCGAAAAGATTTCTGGAATATCTCAAGAACATACTAATAAAAAATATGTAAGGCTTCCGCTACAAAGGAACCAAGAACTTTTAAGAAATTTTTTCGAAAACATTATTAAAGACGATGGATTTATTTGCGGAGGATTTGGTAGAATAAGCGTTTCGAAAAGCAAAGATTTAATTCCTTCGGGGGGGCATTGACATCTATACTAAGGGAAAAGATCAGTTCGAAGCAATTTCTAAACGACTCGAATTGGCTGGTTACTACGAATTTAGAAAATCTGAAACTGCTAGAACCATGCATTATTCTTTTAAGGGAGCTTTGCCTGTTCAACTTATTATGCCTCTTAACGAAGGGAACGTTTTATTGTCTTCGAAAAATGTAGAAGAGATTTTAGATAACTTTGATTTCTCTATTGCCAGGGTTGCTATCACAAAAGAGTCTTTAGAAAAGAATGAAGCAATTGTAGATAAAGATTTTGAGAAAGATGATGCAAACAAAAAGCTAAACATTAAAAACATTCATTGTCCAGTAGCTCAAGTTTACAGAGTTTCGAAATATATAGAGAAAGGTTTCTGGGCAAACATAGTTCAAGTTGTAAAGATTTTAGATGATTGGCAAGGGCGAGATGACGAATATAAAATTAAGATCCGGGAAACTATTATGAAAGAAGATCCTACCCAAGAAGAGATACAACAATTGGAAAAACTATTACATATTGATTAACCAATGCCGATATTTTCGAAAACACTTTTTAATGATTTAGAAGTAACTCGTCAAATTATATGGCCTGCAACTGGAAGAGATTGTTTATTTTTTGCAACATCTTCTGGAGAAAGATCTTTGAAATGGATTAAAGAAAATAAAATAGAAAGGTTCGATAAAAAATTAAAATATTTTGTGGCACAATATTATAATATGCCGATGAGTGGAGCTAGTTTTAATTATTTTTACGACAACAAAATTTACTTAGATTATATCAAGGTTCCTTGGTGGAGGAAATTGCTGGATGTATAGCGCATTTAGTTTTCATAAAGATTGTCTACCAAATCATTTCTCTAATATTAATTTGTATGATTTGAAATACTTTAATGGTGGAAATAACAAAATTTTCAAAGACAATAACAATAAAATATTACGGCATCTTTCGGATAGTTTTTTCTTAAAGGCTTTCGTAAACTATGAGAATTTTTCTAAATGAGACCAGGGGTTTATGGATTTCTTTTATTTCAACAAAATTCTTGGA
>Ga0302280_1000987_pt1 | contig 24603 bp, 16 predicted proteins | sample III_Fen_E1_1_FD_198771 | JGI IMG/M metagenome (GOLD analysis project Ga0302280, IMG submission 198771) | Peat permafrost microbial communities from Stordalen Mire near Abisko, Sweden - III_Fen_E1_1 | ecosystem: Environmental > Terrestrial > Soil > Wetlands > Permafrost | place: Sweden: Abisko... | reverse complement strand
TCAGGTTCTCTTGCGATAAAGCATAAGACGCGGGGTGAGAAATCCCCTTCAAACTAATGAGACGGCTGGAAATTTCTCGCAACGCCGATAATTGCCTCAAGTGAAAGCTTCCGCCGGCGCCGGTCGAAATGACGAAGGCTATCGGATGCTTGCCGGCGCCGCAAACAGCAGCCACTAACGGACACGTATACCCGTCAACCCGGTTCCCCACACTGGTCCTCGTTTTCAAAATCACAGGCATAAACTATCGGATATTTAACGAGGACGATCTCAGGTGTTCCGCATCATGCATTTAAAATAGCAGCGTTCCCCGCGGAGACCCAGCGCAGTGAGGTCTTATCTCACGCGGCCAACAAAATTTTTTTACAAAATGCATTTCTATCTGAAAAGTATAATACTTTCACTTTTAACAATATAATTTTCTCAGTACATGAATAATAGTCCGGATCAAATAAAAATCCTGGTAGTTGGCTGCGGCAACATGGGCTCCTCGCATGCCATGGCTTATCATACCATCGCTGGTTTTAGTATTTGCGGTTTGGTAAGCACGGGCACAAGTAAAAATCTGCTTAATGAAAAGCTCGGAGGCAACTATCCTTTATACGAAGATTTTGAAAAAGCACTCGCAGCCGCACAGCCGGATGCTGTGTGTATTTCCACTTATCCTGACACGCATGAATCCTTTGCCATTAAAGCTTTTGAAAAGGGCTGTCATGTGTTTATTGAAAAGCCATTGGCAGATTCTGTATCCGGCTCGGAAAGAGTAGCCGCCGCCGCAAAAGCATCAGGCAAAAAATTGGTGATCGGATATATTCTTCGTCATCATCCGTCCTGGCAGCAGTTTGTGCAGGTAGCGCAGCAATTGGGAAAGCCATTGGTAATGCGCATGAACCTTAACCAACAAAGCCAGGGCAACATGTGGAATGTACACCGCAACCTGATGAAAAGCCTGAGCCCGATTGTGGATTGTGGTGTTCATTATATTGATGTGATGTGCCAGATGACCCGTTCAAAACCATTACAGGTAAATGCGATCGGCGCAAGATTGACCAATGATATTCCTGAAGGAAATTATAATTATGGGCAATTGCAGATTCGGTTTGAAGATAGCTCTGTCGGATGGTACGAAGCTGGCTGGGGACCCATGATGAGCGAAACGGCTTTTTTTGTAAAAGATGTTATAGGCCCGAAGGGGTCTGTTTCTATTGTGGCAAAGGAAGCGGGCGGGAAAGGGAAATCAGATTCAGTAGAAGCACACACAAAAACAGAAAGCATCCGCATACATCATGCAGACATTGATGACAACAACAAATTCACAAGACCTGATGAATGGCTTAACCTTGAAGATGAACCCAACCATCAGGAGCTATGCAACAGGGAACAATTGTATTTTTTACATGCCATTGAGAACGATATTGATCTTACAGAACATATACAGGATGCTATCAATAGTTTGCGCATTGCGTTCGCTTGTGATGAATCAGTTCGAAGCGGGCAGCCTGTAATGCTTTAATCCTTTCAATCAGCATATGGTAATTTCGGTAAACTCAATGATGGCAAATAGAATAATAAACTGTCTGTGATTTGCCTGATGCCAATAATTGAAAAGGTGGCCTTTGTGCGGCCACCTTTTAACTATAAATAGGGTTTGAGAACTTATGCCAGATCAAAGCGATCCAGGTTCATCACCTTAGCCCATGCTGCTACAAAATCCTTTATGAACTTTTGTTGGGAATCTTCAGATCCATACACTTCAGCAATCGCCCTGAGCTCTGAGTTAGAACCAAAGATGAGATCAACACGCGTGCCAGTCCACATGATCTCGCCAGTTGCGCGATCACGGCCTTCAAACACATTTTGAGCATCTGAAGTCGCCTTCCAGGTCGTACCCAAATCAAGCAGGTTCAAAAAGAAATCATTGCTGAGCGCTTCAGGACGGCTTGTGAATACACCATGTTTGGATTGATCGAAATTGGTATTCAGCACACGCAGGCCACCAACTAACACCGTAAGCTCGGGGGCAGTCAGCGTCAGCAGTTGTGCCTTGTCAATCAGCAGTTCCTCTGCTGTGGCAGCGTGTTTGGGTTTGAAGTAATTGCGGAAGCCGTCAGCAGCCGGCTCAAGCACTGCAAAAGATTCCACATCGGTTTGCTCTTGGGAAGCATCCGTTCTTCCGGCAGTGAATGGAACGGTCACATCATGACCCGCGTTCTTTGCAGCTTTCTCTATACCTGCACCTCCGGCCAATACGATTAAGTCTGCTAATGATACTTGCTTACCACCAGACTGAGCTCCATTAAATTCTTTCTGGATTCCTTCAAGTGTCTGAAGCACTTTCGCGAGTTGAACAGGATTGTTTACTTTCCAATCTTTTTGTGGTGCTAAGCGAATGCGTGCGCCATTAGCGCCACCGCGCTTATCAGAGCCACGGAATGTGGAAGCGGAAGCCCACGCAGTGGATACCAGTTCCGACACCGACAATCCTGATGCAAGAATCTTGCTCTTCAGCGCAGCAATATCGTTATCGTCAATCAATTTATGTGTAACGGCAGGCAGAGGATCTTGCCATATCAGTACTTCCTTGGGAACTTCTTTGCCAAGATAACGCGCAAGCGGGCCCATATCGCGATGCGTGAGTTTGAACCATGCACGTGCGAATGCATCTGCGAATTCAGCAGGATTATCATAAAAATGTCTCGATATTTTCTCGTAAATGGGATCCACTCTTAGTGAAAGATCCGTAGTCAGCATCGTAGGTGAGTGGCGTTTTGATGGATCATGTGCGTCAGGAACGGTGCCAGCACCTGCGCCGTCTTTCGGTTTCCACTGAAAGGCACCTGCAGGGCTCTTGGTCAGTTCCCATTCGAATTTGAACAGGTTCTCAAAAAAGTTATTGCTCCACTGGGTTGGTGTTGTTGTCCATGCCCCTTCAAGGCCGCTGGTAATGGCATCGTCGCCGCTGCCTGTACCAAAACTGTTTTTCCAACCGAGGCCTTGCTCCTCGATGCTTGCAGCAGCAGGCTCGCGTCCCACATATTTGTCCGCATCTGCTGCGCCATGCGTTTTGCCGAATGTATGACCGCCTGCTATCAATGCTACTGTTTCTTCATCGTTCATTGCCATGCGGCCAAAAGTTTCGCGGATATCCCGTGCCGCTGCAAGCGGATCAGGTTTTCCGTTAGGGCCTTGCGGGTTCACATAGATCAGCCCCATCTGAACAGCACCCAGCGGGTTCTCGAGTTCGCGGTCACCTGTATAGCGCTTGTCACCTAACCATGTGGTTTCAGAACCCCAATACACATCTTCTTCCGGCTCCCAAACATCCTCACGGCCACCTGCGAAACCAAAGGTCTTGAAGCCCATTGACTCGAGTGCGCAATTACCAGCAAGGATCATCAGATCAGCCCAGGATATTTTCTTGCCATATTTCTTTTTTACAGGCCACAGCAGTAAGCGTGCTTTGTCAAGGTTCGCATTGTCGGGCCAACTGTTGAGCGGTGCAAATCGTTGTGTGCCCGAGCCTGCGCCGCCACGGCCATCTGCGATGCGATAAGTACCTGCACTGTGCCAGGCCATCCGGATAAAGAGAGGGCCATAGTGGCCATAGTCTGCCGGCCACCAGCTTTGGGATGTGGTCATCAGATCAAAGATGTCTTTCTTCACCGCATCCAGATCAAGTTTCTTGAACTCTTCGGCATAGTTAAACTGCGCATCAAAAGGATTTGATAGCGAAGAGTTCTGGCGAAGGATGTTCAGTTTCAATAAATTTGGCCACCAGTCACGGTTGCGTGTGCCACCGCCTGCGCTTTGCTTCAGGGCTCCGCCATGGAATGGGCATTTGGCTTCATCGTTCCCGCTGTGTGGAGCTGTGGTCGGGGATGTTTTGTTTTCCATTTTTTATAGATTGATTATTTGTAATTAATGAATCGTTGATGATCAGTATATGATGATCAAACCTATTTCGGCGGCAAGGTTACGGCAGTAAAGCCAATAATTCAAATTGATTATCTTTATAAAGATATAACTAATATCTATGACGCTAACACAACTGGAGTATATTGTTGCGCTGGATGCCCACAGGCATTTTGTACTGGCATCCGAAAAATGTTTTATCACGCAGCCCACCCTCAGCATGCAGATCCAAAAGCTGGAAGAAGAGCTGGGTGTGAAGATTTTTGACCGGACTAAGCAACCCGTGATCCCTACAGAAATTGGCGCGGGTATTATAACGCAGGCACGTGTCATTCTGCGGGAAGCCGGCATGATCCGGCATATCATCAATGATCAAAAGGATAATATGACGGGTGAACTCAGGATTGGCATTATCCCTACATTGGCTCCTTATCTGTTGCCTCCGCTTTTCAAGCATATGCATGAAAAATATCCGCAGATCACGCTCAACATTAAGGAGGCCATCACAGAAGAGGTCGTTCACGAATTAAAAGACAACCGGCTCGATTGCGGGTTGGTGGTAACTCCGCTGAAGGATTCCTCTATTAAAGAAGATGTGCTCTTTTATGAAGAACTATTTGTGTACGTTTCCAAAAAGAATGCACTCTATAACAAAAAGTATGTTTTGGCTACAGAGATCAACCCTGATCAACTTTGGCTGCTGGAAGAGGGCCATTGTTTCCGTTCGCAAATTTTGAATTTATGCGAGTTGAGGAAGAGTTCAGATTTTCATTTTAAATATGAAACCGGGAATATTGAAACCTTGAAGCGAATGGTTGACAAGAGCGATGGCATTACTATATTGCCTGAACTGGCCGTGATGGAATTCAGCAAGCTGCAATTAAAATTAGTGAAGCGCCTCAAAGAGCCCAGCCCTGCGAGGGAAGTAAGCCTCGTCACACATCGAGATCATATCAAGACCAGGCTCATTAAGACCTTAAGGGAGGAAATACTTAACATTGTGCCTGCGCAGATGCAAAAGCTGCAGAATAAAAAAGTGGTGGAGATTAATTATTGATTATTAAAATGAGAGGCACTTTCAATTATTAAAACAAGCATAAGGTTTATTCCGATTGATTGATGCAGGCTTTCGGAAAGCAAATCATTCAAAAGTTGGCAAAATAATTCTAATGATAAATACGAAAAGAAAAAACTTGATGAGAAACAAATGGCAAAGCAAATGAGCATTGTATTTTTTAAATCGGAACTTCAAGAATAATATTTAATAAAATAAGATGGCTGTTTTAAATCCGGAATTAAATTATTAATGACAGAAATAGAAAAATTTCATGAACATCCTGTCTCATATCTTACAAAATAAAATAGTTGCTATTATACGCGGTGTAGATCCAAAGAATGTGTCTCTTATCATACAGGCATTGCTTGAAGGGGGCATCAAAACTGCAGAGATAACACTTAATTCAGAAAATGCTTTTGAACTGATCAGCGAATTATCTGAGAAGTTGGGAGATAAAGTGTTGATTGGCGCAGGGACTGTTTTGGATGCTCAATCCGGAGAACTTGCTATTGCACATGGCGCCCGATTTATTGTTTCCCCCTCTCTGAATATTGAACTTATCAGGTTAGTGAAGCAGAAGAAGATCGTGAGTATTCCCGGTGCTTTTACAGCTACAGAGATTGTGACGGCATATAATGCAGGTGCAGACATTGTCAAAGTATTCCCAGCACTCAGTGCGCAGTATATAAAAGATTTGAGAGGGCCGCTTTTTCATATCCCTTTAATGCCGACCGGGGGAATCAATATCCATAACATTCATGAATTTAGAAAAGCAGGCGCCGCCGCATTTGGGATCGGAAGCTCGCTTGTGGATGCACGGCAACAAATCACCGGTGATTCGTTGGGCCAACTAAAAGAAAGAGCCAGACAGTTTGTTATGGCTGTAAACAACAACCCGGGGCAGCAAGAAAATTAATACTTATAATTGCTTCCCGTTTTCTATACAATTTTTTCTTAAAAATAGAAAGGGTTAATGAATTGTCAGGCGTGTTAATCTGTATTTTTTAGTTTGCAAGGCGGAGCATTTAATCGTTGAATGATCGGTTATGATAAAACAAATTTTAAGTTGCGATTGGGGCACCAGCTCTTTCCGCCTGCGCCTTGTAAACGCAGAAGATTGTTCGGTACTGGCTGAAAGTACAAATGCGAAAGGAATTGCAGCCGCTTATGGTGAGTGGTTGCAAAGCGGCCTCGCAGAAAATGAAAGGATCCCTTTTTATAAAAGCATTTTATTAATACAAATAGCAAGTCTTGATAAAGGCTCTTTAGCAGGAGTGCCACTGATTATTTCGGGGATGGCGTCTTCAACGATCGGGATGGCTGAACTTCCATACAAGAATATCCCATTCAGGATCAGCGATGCAAATTTGCATGTGCATAGAATTGCAGATGATGAAAAATTTCCACATGAAATATTTATTGTTTCAGGACTGCGGGCTGCCAGTGATGTGATGCGTGGGGAAGAGACCATTTTGCATGGTTGCGAAATCAATGATGGCGAACAGTTGTTTATTTTTCCAGGCACACACTCAAAACATGTTATCGTTCATAACCATATAGTGCAGAATTTTAAGACTTTTATGACCGGAGAATTATTTGATCTCCTATCAACTAAAAGCATTCTCGAGAGATCTGTAGAAAAAGCAAAGTTATCAGAAATCAATATAGCGCAATTTGTCAACGGAGTGCGGGAGGCCATTTCTTCAAGCCTGCTCAACAGTATTTTCCATGTCAGGACAAACCAATTGTTCAATAAACTCAACAAAAAGGAGAATTATCTTTATTTAAGCGGTCTGTTGATCGGCGAAGAATTGAAGAAAATTGAAAAAGAAAATTATGATTCTGTTACACTTGTATCTGAGGGTATGTTATCAACGTTATATTCAGAATCATTGTCTGCATTAGGCCTAAAGGATAAACTGGTAATGCAAAATGCGGACGCAGCGTTCATCAGAGGGCAAGTTGTTATTTTGAATAAGTGCCGGTAATATTAACTTTCTAAAGCATTGCAATAAAAAATATTTTTTTGGTTTGCGAGCATGTCCTTTACTGCCAAACCCTTGGCATGCTATACTTCATAATTTTTAAGACTTGCTATTTGCTTAATTAATTTGTGCTTCCAAAATTTGATCACTGATTATTGAGCAATTTCTCAGAGCCCCATTCATTTTTTTATTCTCCATCTCACCAATTGGCAAAGCCGGTTATTAAGCCAGGGTCTTTGTGGATTGGAATTTTGCTTCTCATTTTTGAGTTTCAAGTTCAGGCCTATAGATATTAAGAATGCTAAAAGGCAGTAACTATCTACTGCTATTATCCTTATCAGGGTCCGGGTTTGGGAACTTGTGTTATTTCCCGGATATTTTTTGAACAAATGTAAAAAGAGGTTATAAATATTTGTATTTTCACTTTCGTTTAACGATTTACTAAAACGATTTACTAATATGCCAGGAATGAAAAAAAAGATATGCGCATTCTCGTGTTCTTCCCGGCTCATTGTGACGAGGCTATTTATCCATTTCCCTTTAAGCTTATATTCTAAGGATTACAATTTCCCCATCTCAGACCTGTGGATAGATGTTGATCATTTGTGTAGCAGGCTGATATTGGTTGCTTTTATTTATTTGCCGCAACCTTTCAGGCCATCAAATGCAAAGTCTTTATAAGAACGGAGTTTGGAAATCTGTCAAAATAAGAGAAAAGCCGACCAGTTAGTTTGAACTGAGCCCTATGATCCTGATCTCAAAACCGACTACTTTAACACAATCATTTAAAACATGAAGAATCTCGCAACAATCACAGAAATTGCCAAAAAGCTCAATGTTTCGGCCTCTACCGTATCAAGGGCGCTTCATGATCACCACAGTATTGGAATCAGGACCAAGATGCGCGTGCGTCAGTTGGCCGGGGAACTGAATTATGAGCCCAACCAGGCGGCAATATGTTTTCAACAAAAGAAAACCGCTACGATCGGTGTTATCCTGCCTGAGCTATCCGAGTCTTTTTTCTCAGCGGCTTTCAGCGCTGTTGAAGACACTTCCTACAAGTGCAAATATTCGGTATTTCTGGGTCAATCCCACGACAGTGAGGAGAAAGAAAAACAGATTGTTGAAGCCATGAAAGCACGCCGTGTAGATGGGCTCATCGTTTCCATTGCGAAGAGCACAACAAACTATGATCATTTTGAGATGCTGAAAAAATATGATATCCCAGTTGTGTTTTTTGATCGTGTTCCCAATATGCCCAATATCCATCAAGTTAGCTGCAACATGGAATCAGGAACTTTGAAGGCAATGAATTTTCTGCTGAAAAACGGTCACCGGATCATAGGTATGATCAATGGCCCGGAAAAACTATTTGCATCTCAACAACGAATGGAAGGTTATATCAAAGCGATGAGAAGCCACCCGCTCAAATTTGATCCGGATCTGGTCGTATCGTCAGACCTGACCAGGCAAGGCACGGAAAATGCGATGGCACGACTCCTATCTCTGAAAAGAAAGATGACGGCGCTTATTGCCTTTAACGACTATGTAGCTCTTGACGCCATTCATTACGCGAAAGAGAGAAAAATAAGAATCAATGAAGACATTACTTTTGTCAGTTATTCCAACCTGCCTATGAGCAATCATACAGCTTCCCCGCCGGTGGCGTCTCTTGAACAGTTTCCCTATCAACAAGGACAAAAAGCTACTGAGGTTCTTATGGAATTGCTTAATAAAAAAGAAAGTGACCCACAGACAACTTCATATAGGAAAATCACACTGGAATCACAATTGGCCTTCCATCAAAACAGCGTACCCACCAGCTAAAAAGAAACGCAATCGTTTGTTTTGTCAAATCATCGCTTTCTTGCCTAAGTTTGAAAGGGTAAGTGTTATGATAAAATTTAATTTATCAAGCAGCATGCCTTTTGATTGTCAATCATGGAAAACCTTTCAAAAAGATTCGGGCAGCTTAAAAAATTGTCGAAGTTAAGATCATCAAATGCCGCAAGTGTCGTCCAAAATATTATTTGATCATTGCTACGGTGCCTATGCTATTGCAGCAGTGAATGTTTTCACAATGGAGCAGATACTCGGCTTGTTCTCAGCTTCTGCCGCATCCCGGACACCAATAATAGTTCAGATTACACCAGCGTCAAGAAACTATGCAGGCCCTGTCATGCTCAAAAATATGATACAAGCTGCAGCAACTATTTACCCGGAAGCTATTTTCACCCTGCATCTGGATCATGGAACAGAAGACCATATTTACGATGCCCTGGAAAATGAGTATGATTCCGTTATGATTGATGCTTCCCATGATGATTTTGAAACAAATATAAAAAGGACAAAGGCGATAGTAGTGACAGCCCATGCTAAAAATATTTTTGTGGAAGCAGAGTTGGGAATATTGAGCGGTGTAGAAGATGACCTGAGTATTGGCGATAGCCATGCACGATATACCAATCCGGACCAGGCAAAGGAGTTTGTACAAAGAACAGGCTGCGATAGTCTTGCTGTTGCGGTGGGAACCAGTCACGGTGCTTACAAATTTAGTGGTGGCAAGGGCTTGCAATTTGATGTGTTGGAAAAAATTCAACAGCAATTGCCGCATTACCCGCAGGTATTGCATGGCAGTTCAAGTGTGAAAAAAAATGAAATTGATTCCATCAACCGGCTTGGGGGAAAAATTGCTGAGAATGCAAGTGGTGTGACGGACGAAGAATTACAAAGAGCCATTCGTTTTGGTATATGCAAAGTAAATATTGCCACTGACCTGCGCTTGTTGTGGACAAAAGTTCATCGCCAGTTTTTTTATGAACAACCAGAAATGTTCGACCCTGTGATTCCCGGCAAGGAATATATGAAACAATACAAAGAGTTTATGATTGAAAGATTTGAAGTGCTCCGAGCCAAAGGGAAATCGAATACTATTAAATTGAATTCATTATGAAAAGAAGCGATAAATATAGATTGGTATCCAATCCTGTTAAAGACTTTGGTATCTACCAGCAAGTATCGGCTAAGGAAGCAGGATGGGCTTATTTGAATTTTGAAGCAAGGCTGATGAAGAATGGGGAGCAATGGGAGGGATATACCGGGGAAAGCGAATATGGAATTATTTTATTGAGTGGCAATTATTCCATTGTGTCAGATAAAGGCTCGTGGAAAACGGTCAATGGAAGAAAAAGTGTTTTTTCCGGTATAGCTCATACATTATATCTTCCCAGGCATACTTCGTTTACATTAATTGCAGAAAGCGAACTATTGGACATAGCAGCAGGATGGTGTCATTGCGAACAGGATTTCCCTGCGAAATTTAAAAAACCTGATGAAGCAGCTATTGAAATCAGGGGCGGTGAAAATGCAACAAGACAAATCAACAGCTTGATAGAGCCTGGTTTTGGCAGCAGCAAATTAGTGGCTGTCGAAGTTTATACGCCATCAGGCAATTGGAGTTCCTTTCCGCCACACAAACATGATGAAAGGAAAGTGGATGAAAACGGGACGCTGAAAGAGGCAATGCTTGAAGAGTTTTATTTCTATAAAATAGATAAAGAGCAGGGATACGCTATCCAGCAGGTATATACTTCTGATGGGAGCCTGAATGAATTGATGCAGGTAAAAAATAATGATATTGTAATAGTACCAAAAGGGTATCATCCGGTAACAGCGGGTCATGGGTACAATTGTTATTATCTTAATTTTTTAGCAGGCAGCGATCAGTCATTGGCGAATACACCTGACCCCGATCACGAATGGATTTTTCATTCATGGAAGCACTTAGATCCAAGAATTCCTTTAGTAACATCAGCAATGAATAATTTATAGTTTATGGCAAAAAAGGAACTTGATCTTATAACTTTCGGGCGATCATCTATTGATTTATACTCGCAGAATATAGGAACTGATTTTATTAATATAAAAGGGTTTGATGCTTTTGTGGGCGGTTCTCCTTTGAATATTGCGGTAGGAGCCAGCAGGCTCGGCTTAAAAACTTCTCTGCTCACTGCAGTCGGAACTGATAAAGTGGGTGATTTCATTTTGAATTTTTTGCACAAACAAAAAGTTAATACCGATTTCATTCCGCGCATTCCGTTTGCGAGATCAAGCGCTGTGGTGTTGGGCATCGAGCCGCCTGACAAATTTCCATTGGTTTATTACAGGGATAATGCGGCTGATAGCCAATTGACCATCGACCATGTTATTGCTGCGGACATCAGCAGGTTTCGTATTCTTGAAATATCTGGAACTGCATTGAACATTGAACCTTCACGCAGTGCAGCATTCTATGCTGCAGAGGTTGCTGTCGAGAATGATGTTGAAGTGGTACTTGATATTGATTTCAGGGCAGATCAATGGCATGATGCCCGTTCCTTTGGCGTGATGGTAAGGGCTTTATTGCCTAAAGTAAAAATTGCTATCGGAACCGAAGAAGAGATACTTGCAGCAACCCTACAAAGCAAAGATCAGGTAAGCATTAAGGATCAGCAGATTTCTGCTCCAGAAATTAAAGGAGATATTGAAAGCTCTATCCAAAAAATTTTAGCATGTGGCCCGGAAATTCTGATTGTAAAAAGAGGCGCGAAGGGAGCATCTATTTATAAAAAAGATGGCTATAAAAAAGATGTTCCGGGTTTTCCGGTTGAGGTTTTAAATGTTCTTGGTGCAGGAGATGCTTTTGCAAGCGGCTTTATTTATGGATATCTGCAAGGGTGGGATTTGTATAAATCCTGCAGAATGGGGAATGCCAGTGGGGCTTTGGTTGTGCAAAGAGCGGGCTGCGCAAATGATATGCCTTATTATGAAGAAGCCTTGCGCTTCATCTCATCAAAGGGCGGGCTCTGAAAGATTGATTCTATGTTTCGCTTGTTCGCAATGAAAATAGCTGCGGGCAATAATTTTTTAAAGAGATTTCAAACGGGTATCCATTATTTATAAATATTAATGATTTATACAAATGGCAGAGAAAACAATAAGACTTACAACATCACAGGCGGCAATCGTTTTTTTGCAAAATCAATTTGTTGAGCGTGATGGCATAGAGCAACAATTTTTTGCAGGTTGTTTTGGCATATTTGGTCATGGCAATGTAGGAGGAATAGGGCAGGCCTTATCCCAATATCCATCTTTCAGATATTATCAATGCAGAAATGAGCAGGCGATGGTGCATTCAGCAATTGCCTATGCAAAAGTCAAAAACAGGTTGGGTGCATTTGCGTGTACCACTTCCATAGGGCCCGGAGCTACCAATATGCTCACAGGTGCGGCTACCGCTACCATAAACCGCCTTCCTGTTTTATTGTTGCCGGGAGATATATATGCTAACCGTTCAGTTGATCCTGTGCTGCAGCAATTAGAGAATCAATACACCAATGATATTTCTGTCAATGATTGCTTCAAGCCGGTCTCAAAATACTGGGACAGGATAAACAGGCCCGAGCAATTGATTTTTGCACTTCTAAAAGCGATGCGCATACTTTTGTCACCATCGGAAACAGGTGCAGTGACTATTTGCATGCCGCAAGATGTTCAGGCGGAAGCTTACGATTTTCCTGTTTCTTTTCTAAAAAAGAAAATATGGCATATTGGAAGAACGCGAGCCGACAAATCAGTTCTGGCAAAAGCTGCTGCACTCATTGCTTCTTCAAAAACACCAGTAATTATTGCGGGTGGAGGAGTCATTTATAGCGATGCTTGTTCCGTCTTAAAAAAGTTTGTCAACAGAACCGGAATTCCGGTGGTTGAAACTTTCGCCGGAAAAGGATCATTAAGATATGATGAACCTGAAAATCTTGGCGCAGCGGGCGTAACTGGTACGCCGGGTGCTATTGCTATATGCGAAAAGGCAGATGTCGTGATAGGTATCGGTACCCGCTACAGCGATTTTACTACTATCTCAAATTCTGCTTTTCAAAATCCGCGGGTTCAGTTTATCAATATCAATATTTCGGAATTTGATTCCTTTAAACAGGGTGCATTGGCCATCACTGCTGATGCAAAGGAAACCATCAGTGAATTAGATCAGAAGCTTAAATCCTTCAAGGTGTCTGCTGTTTATGCGGCAAGTATCACAAAATTTAATAAGAGCTGGGATAAGCAGGTATCGGAAATCTATGGATATCGCCATGCGAAATTGGCGAGCCAGGCCGAAGTGATTGGTGCTGTCAATGATTTTTCTTCTGCAAGAGATATTGTTTTATGCGCTGCCGGCAGTTTGCCCGGAGACCTGCATAAATTATGGCGCACAAGAGATCCCAAAGGGTTTCATCTTGAGTATGGATATTCCTGCATGGGCTACGAAATAGCAGGTGGTCTGGGAGCTAAAATGGCTGATCCTTCACGTGAGGTTTATGTGATGGTAGGGGATGGGAGCTACCTGATGCTTGCGCAGGAAATCATTACATCTGTTCAGGAAGGTTATAAGCTGAATATTATTCTTCTCAACAATAACGGCTATGCAAGTATTGGTGGCCTTTCCAGCTCTTTAGGAACAAAGGGATTTGGCACTTATTATAAATACCGAAATAGCAAGACAGGACAATTAGATGGTAAAAACCTGCCAGTAGATTTAGCTGCCAATGCTGAAAGTTTAGGGGCAATTGTTTTGAGGACAAAGACCATTGAAGAATTTAAAGCTGCATTGGCCGAGGCAAAAAATAATTCCACCACAACTGTAATTTATATTGACGTCGACCGTGAGCATCGTGTTGGCGGATTTGCCTGGTGGGAAGTGCCAGTGGCTCAGGTGTCCACTTCTGCAACAGTAAAAGAGAGCTTGAAAAAATTGGAGGCCAATAAGAAAAAGCAACATTATTATTTGTGACAAATAAAAACTGCTTAATGAGTTTGTGTGTGTTGGGTTTTAGCGGTTAGCCTTTTTTGCAGGAACACTGCTTTCAAATATTTATACAGATCAGGTGATTGGTATGAGCATATCTTCTTGCTAAAATGAAATTATCTATGGAAGTTATGTACTCAGATTTTCTGAACGAACAAAATTGGTAAATGAAATCAGGCCAGCGTAATCTTGAAGAAAATTTTAAAACAAAAAGAATGAGCGATAACATTAAAATTGCCAATGCACCTTGTTCATGGGGCGCTTTGGAATTTGAATTAGAAGGAAAGGCACTGGGCTATGAGCAGGTGTTGGATGAGATAGCAGAGACTGGTTATGCAGGAACAGAATTGGGTGATTGGGGATTCATGCCAACGGAACCCAGTGCTTTGCGCACTGAAATCTCGAAGCGCAACATTACCCTGCTCGGGGCATTTGTGCCAGTAGCTCTTGCCCGGGAAGACACGCATGATTCTGGCATTGAAAAGGCATTGCGGGTTGCGGGCCTAATGTACGAAGCAGGATATTCTGATGCATTTATTATTCTGGCAGATGAGAATGGAACAATAAGCGAAAGAACAAAAAATGCGGGAAGGATAAAGAAGGATCAAAGCCTTTCAGCAGGACAAATGAAAATATTCGCCCGCGGTGCTGAGAAAATAGCCAGTGCTGTTAAAAATAAGTATGCTATGCGTACCATTTTTCATCACCATTGTGCCGGCTATGTTGAGACTCCTGATGAGATAGAATCATTTCTGAATGAGACCGATCCCAATTTACTGGGTCTTTGTTTTGATACAGGTCATTTCCGTTTCGGTGGTGGAACAAATCCTCTGGAATTCCTTGAGAAATTTTACTCCAGGATTCCTCATGTGCATTTCAAAGATTTTTCTCCTCGGGTGGCGCAAAAGGCAATCGACAATCAATGGGATTATTTCGCATCAGTTAACAACGGTATTTTTTGTGAGTTGGGAAAAGGTGATGTTGATTTTAAGGCTCTGGTGAATTTTCTTTTGGCTAATGATTACAGCGGCTGGATTGTGGTCGAACAGGATGTGCTGCCGGGGATGGGCGATCCAAAAAGCTGTGCCAGGAATAACAGGCAATATCTTCAAACTGTCGGGTTGTAACGACTTCATGAACTGATTAAAATTTATACAATGAAAAAGGTAAAAATAGCTTTGCTCGGAATTGGCCGTATTGGAAAAGTCCATTTTGGTAATATCAATCAGCATTTTTCCAACGCTGAAATTGTTGCTGTATCCGATCCGTTTTATAACGATGTGGCTTTTAAAAATGAGCATGGCAATATTTTCTTTTCTAAAAATCCTGAAGATGCCATTTCATTTTCAGGGGTTCAGGCTGTATTAATCTGCACTCCAACCACGTCTCATGCAAGTTTGATTGAAATGGCTTTGAGTAAAGGCAAGCATATCTTCTGCGAAAAGCCGATGGATCTTTCTCTTGAAAGAACCATTGCATTGGCTGACAAGGCGAAAGAGTCCGGTGCTAAATTCATGCTCGGGTTTAACAGAAGGTTCGATCCGGATTTTATACAGGCAAAGAAATCTATCACTGATGGTGTTATAGGAAATGTGCAAATCGTAAAAATTACCAGCCGGGATCCCGGTCTGCCTCCAATTGATTATATCAGAAATTCCGGTGGCTTGTTCATGGACATGGCCATTCATGATTTTGATATGGCCAGATATTTAATGGGTAAAGAAGTTGTCGAGGTTTTTTCAAAGGGTTTGGTATTAGTAGATGATGCAGTTGGAAAAGCAGGTGATATTGACACAGCACTGACTACGCTTATGTTTGAGGACGGCACTTATGCAGTTATTGATAACAGCAGGAAGGCAGTCTACGGATACGATCAGCGGCTTGAAATATTTGGAAGCGGAGGTATGATACAAGTGGACAACAATCTGCATAACCGCAACATACTATTTAATGAAAAAGGAATACATACAGCATTGCCTTTAGATTTCTTCATGGACAGATATGCAAAATCCTATTTAAATGAAATGAAAATTTTTATCGATTCAATTGCTAATGATGAAGAAATAATCGTTGGGGCTGATGACGGGCTTCAGGCCACCCGGATAGCATTCGCTGCAAAAAAGTCTATGGAAGAATGCCGGCCTGTAAAACTTGCCGAAATTGGGTAGCGAATCAGTTTTATTTCACGCAAAGGCGCAAAGAAATTAGGCCACAAAGTTATCCCCCCAACGCGCCTTTGCACCCTGGCGTCCTTGTCTACCGCCAGGCAGGTTTGGGTGAAATATTTCAAACTGAGATAATATCTTAAATTGATATTGCGCCAAAATCATTGGCCTGATCCGGTTTGCGGTTAATAGTCAATTCAGTATTCAGTAATTAGATGGTATTAGCAGGATTTCAAAGTTCCACTTAAAAAAATTATCAGTTATATCTTATATTCATGTTTTTGCCAGAACCCTTATCATTATAAATATAACCGATGAAAAAAGTATCGCTGAAAGATATTGCAAAAAAAACCGGGGTTTCAGTAACAACGGTCTCAATAGTATTGAACGGAAATGGTAAAGAAAGGAAAATAAGCGAAAAGGTGATCGCTAAAATTGAAAGGATGGCGGAAAAATTATATTACCGGCCTAATCAATTTGCCAAAAGTTTGCGCACCGGAAAAACGCATACATTGGGTTTGATCGTGGATGATATCTCTAATTTTTTCTTTGCGCATTTATCAAAAATAGTGGAGGAAGAAGCTGATAAATTTGGATACACCGTCATGTTTTGCAGCAGTGAGAATGACGAAGGAAAAGCGAGGAATGTTTTGAAAATATTATTGGATAAACAAATGGATGGTTATCTGATAGCACCTACTTCCGGAATGTTGCCCGATATATTGCAATTGATAAAAGAAAAAAAGCCTTTGGTTCTTATTGATCGTTTTTTTCAAACTGCGACTGCTTCATATGTTACACTTGACAACTATAAGGGAGCTTATAATAGTGTTGATTATTTCGCGAAGCAGGGATATAAAAATATCGCACTTATTACGAATGAAACGGAGCAAATCCAGATGCAGGAACGTTTCGAAGGCTATAAAGACGCGCTGATTAATAACAGGCTGGCTTTTTTGCCGAAACTTGTAAAAAAGATTTCTTTCAAATCACATGATGAAAAAATTGTTACTCAAATTGAAAGATTCCTAAAAGATCATCCTGATATTGATGCTATCCTGTTTACGTCAAACAATCTGGGTGTATCAGGTCTGGAGAGCCTGCGGAACTTGCGTAAAAAAGTTGCCAATGATATTGGTGTTATATGCTTTGACGACAACGACCTTTTTCGGCTTGCCTCACCTGGTATCTCAGTGGTTTCACAGCCCATCAAACAGATCGGCAAAAATGCCGTGAGAATACTTTTAGATCAAATTGAAAATAAAAAAATAGTTCAAAAGCATGTTGTTCTTTCGCCTAATCTTATTATACGTGATTCTACTCCGGCAAGGCAAAATTAGATAATCTCACACTTTGACTGAGGCAAAAGCAATTCTCAGGTTTGGTTTTGAACGCAGCGTATTAATCCGTGCTTACATTAATTGACTAAACTATCATTTTACCCGATTTATCAGCGTTTGAGTGTTCAACCTGGCAATTTCCTATATATACAAAAATTCCTTTTGTTCGATTTAAAAGATCAGTAGATGAACCAAAATAGCGATGCTGCGAACTTCGACGGGACCTATGCTTAGTCATGATTTTTTGGGAAATGGGTTTGACAATCGTGTTAGGCTTAGTTGTTTGGTTTCTAATCAAGAGTAAAAGCCAATTCCGTTTTCCCTGGGTCTGCCATTGATTTATAGTTCAAAACAGTGGCCGCTATGGGCGGTCTTTAATCCTGCTTTCCAATGGCTTCGTCATACAGTATTCATACTGTAAGTACGCTTTTACTATACCTTAGCTATACTTCAGGTACGCTTTTACCATACATCAGCCATACCTAAAGTACGCTTTAACTATACTGTAGTTACACTTCAGCTATCGGATTAAGCACTTAGATTGATTTCAAATTCACGAAAGCGTTTGCGTAGAATGGACAAACGTTTGTTTAACCTCACGGAGGATCAACTCATTCTCTATATAAATTATTTATATACTTATACTTATAAATTGATAAAATATATAATATTTATGAAAATAACAAAATGGTCTCTATTTATTAATAGTAAACCCGATGGGAATAAGCTTAATTTTAAATCTCCAAAATTAAAAAATTGCTTATGGCCCAGAATCCAAACAAGAACTTCATTCTACTAGTCTTTTCCTTATTCTTCATGCTGCACCAGGTGATGGCGCAAACAACGATAATAAAGGGAAAAGTGTCAGATGAGAAAGGCAACCCTGTTGCAGGTGCTTCTGTAATTCCCAAAGGCGGAAAGTCCGGAACATCTACTAATCAGTTGGGTGAGTTCACTCTTTCAATTTCCCCTTCAACAAAATCTTTAGTGTTTTCATCTGTTGGCTATGCCGAACAAACAATCACTATCGGATCTTCGTTGACCGATTACCAGATTGTGCTTAAATTGGCTAATGGCACATTAAACGATGTTGTCGTTGTCGGTTATGGTACAGCCAAACGAAAAGATGTTACAGGAGCGGTATCCAGTCTTTCGCAGAAAGACTTCAATACTGGCGCTATTACAACCCCTATGGATCAGGTTGCGGGTAAAGTTCCCGGTCTGGTCATTACAAGCCCAGATGGTGACCCTAACAGTAACCCGCTTATTCGATTAAGAGGTCAAACATCGCTATTAGGATCGCAAACACCACTTTTGGTAGTGGACGGGGTTATTTTGGATAATTATGAATTGTTGTCCTCAATTCCTCCAGCAGACATCGTAACTTTTGATTTTCTGAAGGATGCCTCGGCAGCAGCTATTTATGGTTCGCGGGGTGCAAATGGAGTAATCTTAATAACAACCAGACAAGGGCGTAGCGGAAATTTCCAGGTTGATTATTCCGGGTCTTTTGCAGTCGCAAAAGACGCCAAATACTACAATTTATTTAGGGATGCCCACAGTTTTTTGACAGCAGCAGCTACAATACCCGGAACGGATACTGCAGCGCTTGATGCCGGTGGGAATACCGACTGGCAGAAAGCCATTACACAAACAGGTTATAACCAAACCCATAATTTGGGTGTCTCAGGAGGCACAGGGAATTTTACTTACCGGGGATCTCTTTATTATCAAAACCAGCAGGGTATTGTGATCAATACGGGGAGGCAGCAGCTTGGCCTTCGTCTTTCAGCGGAGCAAAAAGCGCTTAACGGAAAATTAGATATACAGTTCAATATTCTGAATACGGAGACTCAGCATGAGAATATTGATGCCAACATTTTCTATTGGGCCTATAATATTCCACCGACTGTTCCAGAGTACACCAATGGAGTGCTTACTCCTATTAACAACTATAATTATCTGAACCCGGTTTGGATCGAGAACAATGAATTGAGAAAATCCACTGACTATCTGAAACAGAATCTCGCAACAATCAACTATGAAGTTTTGAAAGGACTTAAGGTTGGTGCCACTGGCAATATCAGCAGGTTGAATACTCAATACGATTATTATCTTCCTGTGATACCGGGAGTTGGGGGTTCGAATCAAGGGTTTAAATATTCTTCTAATTACAATTCTGATAAAGGGGATATTCACATTAATTATGCGACCAGCGTTGGTAAGAGCAATATAACTGCTACAGGAGTGTACGAGAATAATTATTATGAAGACGATTCCTATTCTGCTTCAGGGCAGGGGTATCAAATTGATGTCACTCAAAATAATTCATTGCAGTCAGGAAACAATTCTTTGAATGTAATCAGATCCTATAAGGAAGAATACAAGCTGATCTCATTCCTTGCCAGGGTGACTTATAACTATGATAATAAGTATTATCTGACAGGCAGTTTGCGCAGGGACGGGTCTTCCAAATTTGGCGCAAACAATGCATGGGGGGAGTTCCCATCTGTGTCGGCTGCATGGCGCATCAACAAGGAAAAATTCCTGAGTGACGTAAGTTGGATTGATGAATTGAAGCTCAATCTTGGCTATGGTGTTACAGGCAATTCAGATCCAATTGGCGCCTATAATACGCAATTGCTTCTGCAAGGCAGCGCATATGGCTATAATCCAACGAATACCAGTAATTTATATCCAGTTGGCTATACTCCCTCTCAAAACCCTAACCCGGATCTTAAATGGGAAGAAAGGATAGGACGGAATATCGGCCTGGATTTCAGCTTCCTGAAAAGCAGGGTGACAGGTAATTTGTCAGTATTCAGCGATAAAACCAATAATTTGCTGTATAATTATGGCGTAGTAGTTCCTCCCAATTTCATAAGTAGCGTACTTGCCAATGTAGGGGACATGACCAATAAAGGTGTGGAACTGGGCCTGAATGTGGCAATCATCCGTAATAAGAATGTAGAATGGACAGTAGGAGGTCAAATCACTTCAGTTCGTACCAAGGTAAGCAGCTTGTCCGGTACGTGGGACGGAAATGCGGTATCCTCAAATCATATACAATTAACATCTGCGGGAGGTGAAGGTTTGAGTTCCAACCCTCTAACTTTTTTGCAGGTTGGTTATTATCCAAGCGTTTTTTACCTGCCTCACTTTGTTGGTATTGATGCAAATGGTAACCAACTACTTGATTCTGCCGGCGTGTCAAAAGTTGGAATCAACGGTAACCCAACATATTATTATACAGACCCCTCACCAAAATTCACTTATGGAATAAATTCCTCGGTAAGGTACAAACAATTGTCACTGGCTGTTGCCTTTAACGGCAATTATGGTCAGAAGGTGTATGATAATGCCAGGCTGAACATGGCCAATTATGGCCGTTTTCCCGGTTTGAATTCATTAAAGGAATTATTTACCAATGGTTTAAAGGATAATCCTACGACTTCGGATTACTGGTTGGAAAAAGCTTCTTACCTGCGTTGCCAAAATGTTACCCTCAGCTATACTTTCCCAAAAATCAACGACGCGATCCAAAGCCTGCGTGTGTATGTCACTGGAAACAATCTGTTTATTATTACACCCTACAAGGGGCTTGATCCGGAAATATCACCCTATAACGGGGCTGGTGGATCTCGTGCAAGTATCGGAAATTTAGCCACTGTTCTGGGGAGCAACTATGGCGGGCTTGGTGGTTCAGGCTCCGGACAGGGATACCTGGATAATAATTATGCGGGCAATGGGTTTTATCCAAGAGCACGCACTTATACCATTGGAGTATCCATAACTGTTAAATAAAAGGCTTAAACCTAAAAATAATTAAAAGATGAGCAAATTATTAATCAATTTGAAAAAGTGGGCACCTGCGATCATCATGTTGTGGATAGCAGGAACGGGCTGCACTAAATTAGACGTAAAAACTTACAGTGTTCTTCCTGCGGCTACTTTCTGGAGCAACCCAGCCAATATTCCCTCGGGTAAAATTCCTGCCTATGCAGCATTGGGAAATGTATCCGGACACAGCGGTGTGGGCAATATGATGGAAATCACTTCTGATGAGATGGTATATCCGACGCGTGGAACTGACTGGTACGATGGGGGGCAGTGGGCTCGTATGTATTTTCACCAGAACCTGCCAAGCGATGTCGATGGAAACGTTGATGGATGCTGGCAAGGCTGTCTTTCTGGTGCCGGTAATTGCAATTATGTGATCTACAGCTTACAATCCCTTCCTTCAGGCACAGACCCAAACTACCAGGCAGATATTGCTGAAATGGTAGCACTTCGTTCCTTGTTTTACTATAAGGCCATGGTGCTCTTTGGAAATATTCCTTATGTAACCAACTTTAAAGTCAATCCAGCGAGTGTCACTCAAATTCCTATGGCATCAACCTTCGATTCGTTGGAATCAGACCTGAAAAGCGCCATACCTTATCTATCAACCAATGTTGGCCTCAGTACCTATGGCATTGTAAACAGGTATACTGCTTTTGCCTTACTGGCAAGGATGTATCTGAATGCCAAATATTATACTGGCACAGATCGTTCGGCTGACTGTATTGCGATGTGTGATTCCATTATTAATAGCGGAAATTATTCTCTGGAACCTGACTATTACGACTGTTTTGTAGGCATGGACAATTCCAGCAAAGAAAATATTTTTGTTGTGCCGGCGTCTCAAAATAACCTGATATATAACAATGGGATTGTTCAAGCTTCCATTCAGTTCAATTCATCTTTAACTTTCGGAATTCCGTGCTGCAATTTTGGTAATAATGGAGCTTCGTCTACACATGATTTCTACCAATATTATGACACAAATTCTTCATATTCTACCAATAGCGTTCAGATCAATGGGCGTACGGTAAATAATGTACTTCGCACGTTCCGCGATCAGCGCACTGCACAATATCTAGTAGGCCAGCAATTCCAGGGAGACGGTGTTACCAATTATCCTCCATATAAGAACTGGGTTGTTGCAAACAATGATTATTGTTGTACTTACAATGGTGATACGTCTGTAAACGGCACCACTAAAATTGGTGATTATTACAATAGCCTGTATTCTCCTGTAGTATATTATGATACAATGAACGAATTCACTTTCTCAACTTCGCCAGCTTATTTCAGGCATGCCGGGCTGCGCAATATAAAGTATTGGCCGCAACCAGGTCTGCCTCCAAATAACAACATGGGCAATGCCTGGGTGGTTTTTCGTCTGGCTGATGTATATCTTATGAGGGGCGAGGCTGAATACTGGACCGGTGATATGGGTGATGCACTGAACGACTTTAATACTGTACGTACACGTGCCTATTCAGGTAGCACAGCCTATAATTGGACAATGGCCGATTTAACGCCGGATAATATTCTACAGGAAAGAGGACGCGAACTTGCCTGGGAGGACGTAAGGAGAATAGATCAGATTCGGATGCAAACCTATACCGGTACTCCCTATTTCACCAGGGCCCGTAATTATCCTCCCAAACCATCTGACCCCGACACTCATACTTTTTTTCTTCCAATCCCACTTAATGAATTAAATATCAATAAGAATTTGAAGCAGAATCCCGGCTATTGATTCTTTAAATTATTAATCTTTTTTATTGCACGCAAAAATGGTAACTCTGTTACCATTTTTGCTTTCTCAACTTTGGCTATTTTCGGTCTAAATATCAGACAATGAACAAATGCTTTGTTCCTGTAATTTTTTTCATCTGCTGCATGGTGCTATTCTCCGGTTGCTCCACCCATGAACAGGCTGTTTTTTCGAAATTAAACAGCACAGAAACTGGCATCAATTTCATAAATGAAAATGTGGATCGCGATACTTTAAGCATTCTTGATTACCTGTATTTTTATAATGGGGCTGGTGTAGCTATTGGTGATATAAATAACGATGGGTTGCCCGATATCTTTTTCACATCCAATACAGGGGGTAATAAACTGTATCTCAATAAGGGAAACTTTAGATTTGAAGACATTACGGCGAAGGCAGGTATAAAAGGAAACGCGGATTGGACAACAGGGGTTACCATGGCAGATGTAAATGGGGATGGTCTTTTAGATATCTATGTTTGCGCTGTTGGCAATTATATTCCTATAGACCATAACGGCGACCCACATGTGTATTTTAAACATTCGCGCAACCAGTTATTCATCAATAACGGGAATAACACTTTTACTGAAAGTTCGGCTAAATATGGATTGGATATCGAGGGTTATAATACCCAGGCTGTTTTTTTTGACTATGACAAGGACGGAGATCTGGATATGTTCCTGTTGCAGCATTCAACACACCAAACGGACGCATATGGCAGCACCTCGCTCAGGGATAAATACAGTTCACAAAGCGGCGGGAAATTATACCGCAATGATGGTGGGCATTTTACCGATGTTACCAAAGGCTCCGGCATATACAGCAGTGCATTGGGTTATGGATTGGGTGTTGCCGTTGCCGACCTGAATCATGACGGTTATGATGATATTTATGTAAGCAACGATTTTCATGAGAACGATTACTATTATGTCAACCAGGGGAACGGCACATTTAAGGAAATGAATAACCAAGCATTTGGCCATGAATCCAAATTCTCCATGGGGAATGATATTGCAGATATCAATAACGATGGCTGGCCGGATATCATGACAGTGGATATGCTTCCTGAAGACGAAAAAGTGTTGAAATCTTCTTTGGGTGATGACCCCCTTGGCCTCTATTTATATGAACGGAGTTTTGGTTATAATTATCAGTATTCAAGAAATTGCCTGCAACTCAATACAGGACGCGGAAAGAAATTCTCGGATATAGCTCTTTACAGCGGAGTGGCTGCAACCGACTGGAGCTGGGGGCCTTTGATTGCAGATTTTAACCTTGATGGGCAGGATGATATTTTCGTTTCCAATGGTATAAAGAACCGGCCAAATGACCTCGACTATGTTAAGTTCATTTCCAGTTTGCCCCAGCACAATTCTGACTCGGGGCGAAGGATGCATGATAAAGAGATGCTACAGCATATGCCTTCAGGCGCATGGCACAATTACGTTTTTGAAGGGATGGCAGATATGAAATTTAAAGACCGGTCAATAGCCTGGGGGTTTGAAAAGCCAACACTTTCGCAGGGTGCAGCATATGCGGATCTGGACGGTGACGGCGATTTGGATTTGGTCACCAATAACATGAATGAAGAGGCGGGGATATACCGCAACAACACCAGAGAAGAGAATCCTTCAATTCATTATCTGAATATCCAGGTCAGAGGCCGGTCTCCCAATACTTTCGGCATAGGTACAAAAG
>Ga0302280_1000986_pt1 | contig 24610 bp, 12 predicted proteins | sample III_Fen_E1_1_FD_198771 | JGI IMG/M metagenome (GOLD analysis project Ga0302280, IMG submission 198771) | Peat permafrost microbial communities from Stordalen Mire near Abisko, Sweden - III_Fen_E1_1 | ecosystem: Environmental > Terrestrial > Soil > Wetlands > Permafrost | place: Sweden: Abisko... | reverse complement strand
GGATTCCGCGCACCCTGAACATGTTGCGCAGCTTGAAAGCTGGATGAAAAGCTATAAGGCGGAAGAACTGTTTGATGAAAAGGGCTGCCTTATACCTGAGCTTGCTGACCTTGCACCAAAAGGAGAACGCAGAATGGGTGCCAATCCTCATACAAATGGCGGAATATTGCTACGCGACCTTCGTATGCCCGATTTTCACGACCATGCAGTAAATGTACCATCACCGGGTGCGGTAGATGGGGAGGATACAACAATACTTGGTAACTTTCTTCGCGATGTAGCAAAGCTAAATCAAGAGCAGCCGAATTTTCGCATCTTTGGTCCCGATGAAACGCTCTCTAATCAACTTGGTGCTGTTTTTGAAGTAACTAACCGCCAGTGGGATGCAAAGGAAAAAACCAATGACGAATTCCTCGCGCCTTCCGGGCGAGTGCTGGATTCCATGCTCAGTGAGCACCAGTGCGAGGGTTGGCTGGAAGGGTACTTGCTCACCGGGCGGCACGGGTTATTTAATAGCTATGAAGCATTTATTCGTATCGTAGACTCCATGTTCAGCCAGCACGCCAAATGGTTGAAGGTAACACTGGAGCTCCCGTGGCGGAGGAAGATTGCCTCGCTCAACTACCTGCTTGCCTCTCATGTATGGCAGCAGGACCATAATGGGTTTACCCATCAGGACCCTGGTTTTTTAGACCATGTCATCAATAAGAAAGCAGATATTGTGCGTGTGTACCTTCCTCCAGATGCAAATTGCCTGTTATCAGTTTTTGACCATTGCCTGCGCAGCAGGCACTATGTAAATGTAGTAGTAGCCGGAAAACATCCTCTTCCGCAATGGCTTACTATCGATGAAGCAGTGGTGCATTGCACGGAAGGAATTGGCATTTGGCAATGGGCAAGCAACGATCAGGACTCTGAGCCCGATGTAATAATGGCTTGCTGCGGCGACACACCTACTTTGGAAATAATTGCCGCCGTGTCCATTTTGCGTGAACATTTGCCCGATTTGAAAATACGGGTAATAAATGTTGTTGACCTGATGAGGCTGCAACCCAGTGCGGAACACCCGCATGGACTAAACGACACGGACTATGATGCACTTTTCACAAAAGACAAGCATATTATCTTTGGCTTTCACGGGTACCCCTGGCTGGTACACCGGCTCACTTACCGCCGCACCAATCGCAACCTTCATGTGAGGGGCTATAAAGAGGAGGGAACCATCACCACTGCATTTGATATGAGAGTGCAAAACGACCTGGACCGGTTTCACCTGGTGCAGGACGTAGTGGACCGCCTGCCACACCTGGGGGCTAAAGGCGCCTATCTTAAGCAAATAGTAAAAGATAAACTCATTGAACACAAGCATTATATTGACGAACATGGCGAGGATATGCCAGAAATAAGAAACTGGAAATGGAACAACCCCAAGTAAATATTGAACAGCTTGTAAGCACGGCGAAGGGGCTGATGGCTTCGGGCAAGGGCTTGCTGGCGATGGATGAAAGCAACCCAACCTGCAACAAACGCTTTGCGAAGCTGGGTATCCCACAGACAGTGGAGGCCCGGCGCGATTACCGGGAATTGATTATAACTACTCCCCATTTAAACGAAAGTATATGCGGAGCTATTCTGTTTGACGAGACCATCCGCCAAAAAAAGAAAGATGGGACACTTTTTATTAAAGCCATTATTGACGCAGGGATCATTCCCGGCATCAAAATTGACAGGGGGGCAAAGAACATGGCTGGCTTCCCAGGAGAGAGAATAACTGAAGGTTTGGACGGGTTGCGCGCACGTCTTTTGGAATATGCACAAATGGGAGCCCGTTTTGCAAAATGGCGGGCAGTATTTGCTATCGGGGGTGGAATTCCCAGCCGGGCTTGCATGGAAACAAATGCTAATGTATTAGGGCGATACGCCGCATTGTGCCAGGAGGCAGGGCTTTTACCCATTGTAGAGCCTGAGGTATTAATGACGGGCGGGCATACCCTGAAACATTGCAGCGAAATAACAGAGAAAGTCCTTCAAACGGTTTTCAATGAGCTTTATAAACAAAAAGTAATTCTGGAGGGCATGATACTAAAACCCAATATGGTGCTCCCTGGATTAAACTGCCCCAAGCAGGAAACGGTGGACGAAGTAGCTGATGCTACGGTGAAGTGCCTTCTGCGGGCCGTCCCCGCCGCTGTTCCGGGGATTGCGTTCCTTTCTGGGGGCCAGGGCAGCGAACTTGCCTCTGCCCGTTTAAATGCCATGAATGCCCGGTTTAAGGAAAGGTTACCATGGGCCTTAACCTTCTCGTTTTCCCGCGCCCTCCAAATGCCCGCTTTGGAAATTTGGCATGGGGATAAGGCCAATATCCGCGCTGCACAACAAGCGCTGTACCATCGTGCAAAATGCAACCATGCCGCGCGGATTGGGCAATATAATATTGGTATGGAAAATATGTGAATACCCTAAAAAACAATAACCATTCAGGTGCGATTATCGCCAGCGCTTTTACATGAAAAACAGGATTGATTTGAGGGCGCCCACAAAAGATTTCTTTATAGCCTTTATATTCAATAATTTTAAAAATATTTTAGAAGATATTGGCTTAGATTTTAAAGGGCGGTAAGGGTTACTATATTTATAAGAGCCTATTTCAACAAAATAAGACCTCATTTCCTGCAAATGTTTCAATTCCTTTTCAATACGGGGCGGTTTGCCTGCGTCAAAGTTTCGTTCTTTTACTATGGACCCGTCCACTTTATCGGGGCGTTTGTTCCTTAAAAAATCTACCGCAGAATAAACACCGGGATTTCTATTGTCCAATTGCATTTGATATATTGAAGTTTTACCCATTTTATTAATTTTATGCCTGTTTATATTCTGAACTTTCCTTTCGCAAAGTTGCCATTAATACTACCCCAAAATGTTACACAATTGCAGAAAATAGTTATATAATTGTCACTATTTTGATTTAACGGATTTTATTACGTTATTTAAACAATAGGGCGATTACTTTGTATCTAACTATACTTTTGACCAATAAAAAATACTATTGAACCACTGTAGTTATTGTGATGTAGCCGAAAAAATGATAACACATTCAAATTATAAATTAGACGTTTTTCAAACCACAGATACGCTCTATGAGGCAGCTGCCCATTTTATTGTTGATAGGGCAAATAAAGCTATTGCCGAAAGAGGCAGGTTTGTTATTTCGCTTTCCGGTGGCCAAACACCTAAAAAATTATATGCCCTTTTAGCTAAACCACATTTTAGTACTAAAATGCCATGGAAAAAGACCTTCGTTTTCTGGGGCGATGAACGCTGTGTGCCTTTGGATGGGGAAAGGAACAATGCCCACCAGGCAAAAAAAATACTGCTTGATAAAGTGGATATTCCCATATCAAACATTCATATTATCCCGGTGGATTTAACACCGGCGGAAGCGGCAGCCAGTTATGAAAAAGAATTGAATGCTTTTTTTGAGGGCGAACCTTTACGTTTTGACCTTATCCTATTAGGTTTAGGAGAAAACGGACATACAGCTTCCATATTTCCTGGTACAAAACTGGTAGGTGATGAATCTATAGGGATAAGGGATTTATATATTGAGGATGAAGGAATAACAGTCGGGCCCAGCTACGCAGATGGGTTCCGGGTTACTATGACGGCCCCATTAATCAATGAAGCGCGCAATATTCTTTTTTTGGTGACAGGCGAGGGAAAAACGGTAGTCCTGAACAAAGTGCTGAACGGCCCTTATTTGCCTGATAAATATCCCGCACAACTGATTAAACCTGTGGATGGTGAATTGATATGGTTTGTTGATAGTAAAGCTGGGGCTGAAGTGTAATGGCCCAAGCCCGGGGCTAACGGCAAAAGTCACGCTGCATATCCATCGCTACAATCCCTAAGACTTGCGCCAACGGGAGGGGGTTGAATTGTTAAATTGTTGGGGAAGACAAGTTATAAACTTGCTTTAATCTACACGCGAGTTACAAACTCGTGCTAGCTATGTAGTCAAATAAGACTTTTTTTTAATCCTTCAAAACAAATGCGGTAGCACTCCGCAGCATGAATTTCTGGCTGTCGGATAATTAAATTTACGCATTTATCTAATAGAAAACTACTTAGTGCATACGGCAATCCACTTTCTTTTTCAAATCTTAAAACCATTTTATGATGAAATATCCGAAATAGTATATCATAACTCTCTTTATTTATTTTATTCCATTGTTCCATATTAAACAAACCAATTTTGATAATATCTTTCCCATTATTAATCAATTCATTATCAATTAAATATTCGTCAAGGTCAAAGTAATATGTGTTTTTTTGAGGTTTAAGTTTCTTAAAGTCAACAAGGACAATAAACTCATTTATCATAAACATATATGGTTGTATTAGATAATCCATTGGTTTAACGAAATTTTTTGTAGTATTGTCAAATTCAGTGGAGGTAAAAATTACAAATTCAATATTTGGTAATAAAACATCATTTTTAATCAGATGCTTACGGTTATCAGATAAGTTGTCATTTAATGCTTTGCGGATTATTTCTCCTTCATTATCATTAAACACTTTTAGACCTCCCATTATCCATTGTTGAATATGCTGTCTCCAAATAATTGAATAAACCAACAATGCAATAATTGAAGGTTTGTTTTTCAAACAGCTTATAAAAGAGGTGTTTTGAGCAGTTTTACTTTGTGGGAAATTTGATTTCTGAGAATTGCTTTTCAATTTTGTAGTAAGAATAGGGACAACCAAATCTTCTAAAACACTTAATTTTTTTTCACATTCAGGACAAAAGATAAAGTCATCAATGTGCGGGTCTTTTTTAATTTCCGGATCATTGTTTTTTGAGTTACTGCGTCCAAAGTATGGATGGATAAGTGTTTCTGAATTCGGATCTATGATTGCTGTAAATTCATAACCTCGTTTACCTGTGTTTGAAGCCAACATACTCATAGGAGTATAATGTGAGCCTTTCTGCGTGGCTTTATTTATTAAACACAAAAGACAAATATCTTCAGGCGTTCTTTGAATTATATTAGTATTGCTCAAGCGATATTTTTATAAATTATTTAAGTTCCATTTTCCCTACATTAATTCCTCATATTTTTCAATATCTTCTTCAGCCTTTTAAAATTCATTCAAATAATCAATCCCGCAAACAGCGAACAGAAAAACCACCTCTCTTGAATCGAGCGTGACTTCCTGCATTGCTGAAGGTTGAACCCATATCGAGGACATAGGCAAAGCCTGAATCATACTGCGTAGAACACCACCAGAATCCGCGGGTCCCAATGTCGTAGAATTTTCCAACGGGGGTACGGTAACCTCCTGAAAGAGCAGTAAAACCTGATGTGTTTGTCGCCATAATATTCGGGCTTTCCCAATGGCTTGTGCCTGTTTCTTTTAGTTTACCGCCAGCAACTTCCCTGCCACCCAAATAATCAATAAGTGTTGTCCATTCCTCATCACTTGGTACATGAAAGCCAAAGGGCGCTATGTTATGACTATCGGTAGCGGCATACCAGTTGTATAGCCTGCCATAAGTATCAGAATTTTTTGCATCATTATTATAATCGCAGTAAGCGCCTGATTTTAGGTTTTCCCATGCCTCGGCATCGGTTATATTAGGTATGGGTGTGCCATCGCGGTAATGCGAGGTTTTAAGGTTTTCAACCATCCAAACTTGTGTGCCAATACGCACGGTATGGTAAACATTGCCGTCTATATCGGTAACGGTATTTTCATTTTGTAACTGCGAAGTATCGACACTCTCTATTTCCCTTCCTAATTTTTGACGGCAAAATGCCAATTCAGGATAAACCTCCTGCATATCCGGCTTATAAAACACCGCCCTCTCAAAAGCAAAAACCGCATCTGTCCAATTTTCCAACGCTTTCCATTCCTTGCCCCTTTTTAACCAAACATACGGGTCGGTTTCAACCAATACGGCATTAAGGATATTGGCGGCATTGCCTGTATATTTTACAAGGGCATTGCTGGGTATTTTTTCAAGGGCATTAGTTTCTTCCATTGGCAGTGTTTTTCCAGTAATCCAGTTCTTTTTCCAGTTCGGCCCGTTTTTGGCTAAAGTAGCCTGTTATATCCCCGGCCTGCGCCATTATTTTATATTCATCGGTTTGCATGAGGGTATTTAGTCTGTCTTGGGCATCGGTAAGTTTTTTACGCAACTGCTCTACCTTTGTTTTCAGCGTTTCAATATCATTGTATTGCACCTGAGTATTTTTAAACAAGCCTTTTTCCACTTGCTCATAAATTTCCCTTACCCTTTTCAGGTCGTTCCGGGAGTATGCCTCATTCAGTTCAACGGTTATTCTTTGGGCTTCGGCTTCGTTGTCAGGGTTTAAATCGGGATGGCATTTTTTGTGTGCCTGCCTGTACAGTTTTCTTAGTTCCTCTTTTTCAGCATCGCCAAGTTCGCAATAATCAATCTTTTCTATTGTTTCACGTTCGTTGCTAAATTCCTCGTATTGTTGTTTTGCACCTTCATATTCAGCCTCGGAATATTTGCTTTCCTTCTTATGGGCATCGTGATAGTCGCGTTTCCTTTTCAGGATTTCAGATAAAATATCGCCAAGTTCTTTATAAAAATAATGGTTGTATTGTGATATAAGCCTTTCCGCTTCATTTATCTGATTTTCGGCAGCAATCAATTCATTTTCAAAATTTGCCAGTTCAAGCTGGAGTTCTGCAAGGATAGGCTCGGTATATTCAATTACTTCGTTGTCTTTTATATTAGATGATATAGGAAAGCAAATGTAGGAAATATTTTGGGTAAGAGGTGCCACAGCTTCAATAGGGTGGTTTGTGAATATTTGGAAAAAGGCCCCGCAAAAAGCTGGATGAAAGCATGGAAGGAAGTGCAGTGAATATTTGGAATTATCAGAATAAATGCTTATCTTAGTTACGGGTATAGTATAAACTATACCAACACTGTCGGTTGAATTGCCAAATTGTTAAATTGTTGAAGAAGCTACGCAAGAAATTTAAGAAAATTTTATTTCCCACTATAAAATGAAATTTGATTTGCATCTAAAAGGTGTGCTATCCCTTTAGATGTCCCCCACTACTTTTTTCACTGTTTTTTGCAGAAAATGGCGTTTAAACGCTTTGGAGGACGGTTTTAAAAAATTTCTCACTATTTTTCCACTGCTTTAGTGGAGCGCTCGACTTAAAATGCTAACAATTAAACAATTACATAAAACCGTAAGCCCCCCCAAAAATAGGGATTGACAATATGGAAGCCAAACGAAGCCGACATCTGTAACCGCGCCGCAACAAGGCCATTCATAAGGTAAGCTGCTATAGTTTATTAGAGTCATTTCAAAATTTCAACCTTTTCCTTATCCCTGTATATTGTAATGTGAACATTACGTTCAACACCATCATCAGTAAGCGTAACCATTTTGTCCACTTGCCCGACTTCATCAACAGTAACGGCCATTTCCCCATCGCTGTTTTTTTGAGTAATTTCAATATGATAAACTGTATTCATATAGCGGTAATTTACTTTGAACGATTCCCATTCTTCAGGTATGCAAGGGACAAATTTTAGTTTATCCCCTTCCTGTTGCAAGCCAAGAAAAGACTCTGTGATAAGCCGGTACAACCAGCCCGCAGAACCCGTGTACCATGTCCATCCGCCACGCCCGGCGTGTGGCGCCCGCGCATAAACATCCGCCGCCAGCACATAAGGTTCTACTTTATAAATAGCTATCTCTTCAGGTGTTTTGCCGTGGTTCACCGGGTTTATCAGGTTCAATAATTCCCATACCCGCTTATTATCGCCCAGTTTGGCAAATGCCATGATCAGCCATACGGCGGCATGGGTATATTGCCCGCCATTTTCCCTTACACCGGGCACATATCCTTTTATATATCCGGGGTTTAAACCAGACTTATCAAATGGCGGCTCTAAAAGCTGGATAATTCCGGCGTCTTTTTGTACCAGGTTTTTATAGGCCGATTCCATTGCGGTATTCACACGGGCAGGCCCGCCTGCACCTGATAAAACCGACCAGCTCTGGGCTATGGAATCAATCCTGCATTCTTTGTTTTGTTTAGACCCTAATGGGGTGCCGTTATCAAACCAGGCGCGTATGTACCATTCCCCGTCCCAGGCATTTTTTTCAATGTTTGCTTTTAATTGCTGAGATTCTTTTTCGCATATCCCTGCGAACTCTACATCCTTATATTCTTGTGCAATTTTTGCGAACCTGGTGAGTATTTCATAAAGGAAAAACGCAAGCCACACGCTTTCTCCTTTTCCTTTATTGCCAACCTTATCAAAACCATCGTTCCAGTCCCCGGTGCCAATTAAAGGCAGGCCGTGTTCGCCGAAAATTAGCCCGTGTTTGATTGCCCGGACACAATGGTCATAAAGGGTAGCAGATGTAACAGACTGGATGGGAAGGTCAAAGTATGATTCTTCGTCATGGTTTAAAAGGCGCCCTTCCAGGAAATGAACCTGTTCATCCAATATCCCTGAATCCCCCGTATGCGAAATATAAAAAGAAGTAACGAAAGGCAACCAAAGAAAATCATCAGAACACCTCGTCCTTACACCTTTACCGACCGGCGGGTGCCACCAATGCTGTACATCGCCTTCAATAAACTGGCGTGATACGGAAAGTAAAATTTGTTCGCGTGCGAGTTGTGGCGCTGCATGAAGAAGCGACAGTACATCCTGCAACTGATCCCTGAAACCAAAAGCCCCACCGGACTGATAATAGCCACTCCGGCCCCAAAGCCGGGACGAAAGTGTCTGATAAGTAAGCCATCCGTTGGTAATAATATTAAGGGCTTTATCAGGAGTTTCTACCTGCAAAGCGCCAATTGTATGTTGCCAAAACTCTTTTACTTTTTTAAAGGATTCCTGTGCCACTGTGTTTCCTCGAAATTTCTTCGCGATAGCACTTGCCTCATTGGCATTTTTTCCGGCGCCGAGCCTAAAAATAATTTCCTGCTCTTCGCCATCTGCCAAATCAAATGGCACCTGTATGGCAGCACAAGGGTCTAAAGCAAGCCCTACCTTTCCGGACAGTTTTAAGCGGGACATTGCGTCCGGATTTTTCAGGTTACCATTGCGGCCAATAAATTCTGTACGGTCCGCAGTAAAGGTTTTCTTCAAATAATCAACATCAAAAAATGCCACACGGTGTGCAAATTCCGTATTATATGGGTTTTTTGCGAATAGCGCCCCGCTATCGGGGTCTATCTCTGTATGGATGTGCATAGCCGTTTTCATCCTGTTATTGTTAAGCACCCATTCATTATAACCTGTAGCGGATAGCTTGCGATGCCTGCCGGATTGGTTGCGGATTTTTAATACATTGAATTTAATGGCCGCTTCCGTATCAACATATACTAACATTTCCGAATATATACCATCTTCAATATGCTCAAAGGCGCTGTATCCGAACCCGTGCCGTGTGATATAAGGCCCTGAACCACCTGTTGGTAGAAGTGTCGCAGACCAGAAATTTCCATTTTCTTCATCCCGTAAATAAAATGCTTCTCCGCTTGTGTCACTTACAGGGTCATTGTTCCAGGGTGTAAGTCTTAATTCATGCGCATTTTCAGTCCATGTATAGGCGGTGCCACTTTCTGAAATAACTGTTCCGAAATTTGGGTTTGCTATTACATTCACCCAGGGGGCTGGGGTCCTGTTTTTGTCATCAATGGCAATAATATACTCACTTCCATCTGAGGAGAAACCACCTAACCCATTAAAAAACTCGAGGCCTTTCGGCAAAGAAATTGGCGTTAAATAAGGAATATAATTTTGTTCAGGCTTGATATAAGGTATGAGTGTTTTTATAATTGGTTTGCGGCTAAGATGTTCAAGCAATGTCCCTCCGTTGTCGGAAAGGTTGACCCGCGCTACAGTTTGAAATAATATCCGGTCCTCGTTTGAAATCTGATCAGAAGACCTTAGAAAAATGCCACCGGAGCGGTCGGCTAATTCAACAGGAATAAGTGTCTGAATTTCATTTTGAAAATCTCTGCGGTATCCGTTGTGTTCTTCATTCCATATTACAAGGTCAACATTCAGCCCTTTTAAACGCCAGTAGGAATGTGCCTGGATAAGTTGTTTTACCATGTTAATATTGGCTTGTTTTTCAACTTTCAAAAGAACTATTGGTAAGTCACCTGAAATTGAATAGCCCCATAAACCTGACTGCCCCTGCCGGTTATTAATCAGGATTGAAGGATCCGCACGAAATAATGGGTTAGTAAACAATATTGAACCCGCAAGACGGCCATACAATTGCGCATCGGCTTCCGTGGCATTTATTTGCCGAAGTACGACCTGGCTGTGGGTCCAAGCAAGCTCAAATACTCGGTCTTTATGGTGTTTATCCTGGTATTTATCTATTAGCATTAAGCAATTCTCTTTTGTTTCAGCCATACCGATAATCATATCCACCACCACTTTTTCATCTGGTTCAAGAGTTATTTTATGCCTGATAGCCACTACCGGGTCTAATACCGAACCTTGATTTCCAGAAAGCGGCCCAGGTATTGTCATCATTTTCGGGCTTAATGTTGTATTTCCGCGGCCAATAAATTCCAAACGGTCGGTTTCATAAGATATTTCTTCAGGTTCTTTTCCCTGTACACTCATCAAATGCAATAACCAGGGTGATTGTTCTTCTTCTGAACGCGGCCTGCGCGTACAAATAATAGCATGCAGATGGGGAATGATTTCTGTTTGTACAAAAAGATTGCTGAATGCTGGCTGCATCAAATCTGAAGCCGGATCAGCAAGGACTACTTCTGCATAACTTGTAACTTCAATAGTTTTACGGATGTCGGAACAATTTGTGATTGTTACCCGTCGCATCTCTATATCGTCTTCCGGAGATACAACAATTTCGGTATGTGTTTCTATTTTGTGATAGTTGTTTTGAAAGTCCACACGGCCCTGGGAGAAGGCTGCTTCGTATTTTTTCCCTTTCCTGAGTGATGGCTGATAGGTATTTGAAAAAAACGTGTCGGTTTCCAAATCTTGTATATAGCAAAATGTACCCCAATTATCGCAGGTTACATCCTCGCGCCAGCGCGTAACCGCGAGGCTTTTCCAACGGCTGTAACCTGCTCCTGCATTCGATAGCATGACATGATACCTGCCATTTGACAATAACTGCACTTCTGGTACAGGTGTATCAGGTGTATTGATTGTTCTTATTTCTGTGCCACTTGCTACATAATTAACATCGGCAATGTCGGTAGTATGTGCAAAAAATGTCGATGCTTTAGGAATGCGTTCCTGAAGTAATAAAAGCGCTGCCTGGAACTGTGGCTCAGCTTCAAATAATTTCTGCATCGGTTTATCGAGCAGCAAAAAGGCTAATGACAACAAAGTCATACCCTGATGGTGCGCCATAAAAGAATAGACAATGGCTTTTGATTGCCCCTTCTGCAAGCGGGATGGTGTATAATCTACGGCTTCATAAAGGCCGAATTGCCCGTTTAATCCTTTTTTATAAAGAAGTTCCAGGTTTTCACATGCTTTTTCAGGCGCTATCATTAGCGCCAGGGCAGAGGCATAAGGGGCAATAACCAAATCTTCTTCAAGCCCGCGTTTCAGTCCTAGGCCAGCGGCTCCAAAGGCGCGATACTGATAATTGAAATTTGCGTTTATCATATTATACCCTGATTCTGAAATTCCCCAAAGTACACTCCTCTTTTTCCCGTATTCGATTTGCCATTCAACTGCCGCTTTACAGGTTTGGCCAAGTAGTGTATTTTCATAAGTGGGCATAACCAACAACGGCATCAGGTATTCAAACATGGAGCCACTCCAAGAGAGTAGAATAGAATTTCCATCCACGTTTGTAAGCAGGCGCCCTAAAGCAAACCAGCTTTCTTCAGGTAATTTTCCCTGGGCAATGCCAACGAAAGTACACAACCTCGCTTCGGAAGCGAGCAAATCATAATAACTTGCATCGATATTGTGTCCATCTACATTGTAACCAATAGTTAGCAGGTTGGTTGACTTATCGTAAAGGAAATCCCATTCCATATCTGCCATTTCATCGCATTGGCGAGCAAGATTTTCACTACGAGTAATCCTCCATTCCATCAGTTGAATAGACCCGGCTAAAGAGGTTAGAAATAATTCAAGCCATTCTTTTTCAACTGAACTGTAATCTGTTGTTTGCAGGCCTTTGGCTTCAAATTGCAATTCCCTGGCAGTTTTTAATAGTTCTGTCAAAGTCAAATCCGCATTTGCGGGACCAAAATCAATAAAATTAACCGGTGCGTTGGTTAACAATAACCAGGGCGCAAAAATTTGTAACTCTTCTCTTATATCCGTAAGTTGTTTGTTTAACATTTGTTTCCACCGATATGTTTCACTGCGAGAATCGCAAACCAGTTTTTCAAAAACGAGGATAAAACTTTGTGTTAATGCGTCAACCTTCAATTTTATATTTTGATATGTAATTACTTCATTATCAAATGAAGCTTCAAGTTCAGTCTTGAATTGTTGGGCCAGTTCCATGTCTTTTTCTGCTAACGTGTCAAATAGGATGAGGGCCGTATCCCGGATGCCGTCAACTATCCTTTCGCCTAATATTTTCTGGTGGGGAATAGCCAACATACCCTGCTTCAGCACCAGTAAATGGCCAACAAGGTTTCCGCTGTCTACTGTAGAAATATATTTTGGCGCTAATGGCGACAAAGATTCTGTATCATACCAATTAAAAAAGTGCCCCTTATACCGCTCCATTTTACTCATTGTGATTAAAGTCTGTGTCGTCCGTTCCAGAAGTTGTCCTGTCGTGAGATAACCAAAACTACTGGCAGATAAATTTGAAAGCAGCGAAAGCCCTATATTTGTCGGAGAGGTACGGTGGGCTATTTGCTCTACCGGTTGTTCCTGATAATTATCAGGTGGCAGCCAATTATCATCACTACCAACAAACTGCTCAAAATATCCCCAGGTTTTTCTGGCAAGTTTCCTGAGAAAAATATTTTGCCCCTCAGTCAGAACAGATACTTGCTTGGCCAGTGGTTTACTCATCCACCACGTGATAAATGGCGCTATGAACCATAGCACCAGAATAGGTAATACAATAACCATTTTTACAGGAGAATAAACTGAAAAATATATCAGTAAAGAGCAAGTAAGAAATGGCTCAATCCACATCGAAGCATAAGATACACGCAGGTTGGCAGGATTAGCCATTTTTCTGCTATGTGAGGTGTCCCATTCAAGAAGGTGTTTTCTTGTAACGAGCATCCTCCAAAGAGTACGGCTTATTGCCATAAAATTGCAAAATGCCTCATAAGGCAAGCATATTAATGTAAATAATGTTTTTATGAAAATATCGCTAATGCTCCGGATAGTATTTTTGATGTGGTGTACCAATATTACCTCTTTTGGCTTCATAATAGTATCCCAAACTGAAGTAATAAAAATAGGGACCACTATAATTCCTGAAACCAAAATCGTCCATAAGAGAGAGGACGGCAATGCCAGCCATCCTAATAATATGAGTAAAGTAAGTGCGATAGGAATAAGGCTCCGCCTGATATTGTCAAATATTTTCCAGCGTGACAATGCCGAAACCGGATTTTTGTGCCAATGCCTTTGGGCATCAGGTACAAAAGGCAAAAACCAGGAAAAAATCTGCCAATCCCCCCTTATCCACCGTGAACGCCTTTTCATATCAGCGCGATAGCTGGTTGGGTATTTTTCGAACAACTGTACGTCATTCAGCAATCCTGACCGCACATAACAACCTTCAAGTAGGTCATGGCTTAAGATTCCATTTTCAGAAAACCTCCCATTAAGTACTTTTATAAAAGTATCTACTTCATAAATCCCTTTACCAATAAATGAACCTTCCCCAAATAAATCCTGATACACATCTGAAGAAGCACGGGTATAAGGGTCAATACCTGGCTCATTCCCATGCATTCGGGCATATAATGAACTGGTTATATCCGGCAAGCTCACGTTAACTCCGGGTTGAAGGATGCCGTAACCTTCCGTTACCCTTTTCTTGTTTTCGTTATACCAGGGCCGGTTCAAGGGATGAGCCATCGCGCCAATTAATTTTCGCGCCGAGCCAAGAGGCAACTGAGTATCTGCATCCAGTGTAATGACATACTTCACAGATTGGAATATGGATTGGTCCCCGATGATAACCGAAAAACGCTCTTTGGCGCTTCCCCGTAAAAGCGAATTTAATTCTGAAAGTTTTCCCCGTTTTCTTTCATAACCCATCCATACAGTTTCTTTTGGGTTCCAAAACCGGGGGCGGTGAAAGAGATAAAATAAGTCGTTTTTTTCTCTTTGGTATTTTTTATTCAGTTCTTCAATTCTTTGACAGGCTAAATTTATAAGTGCCTCGTCTTCAGGTAATGTTTTATATTTGGCATCGGCAAAATCAGTTAATAAACCAAAGTGTAAATTGTTGCTCCTGTTTGCCAGAAACCGGACCTCCAGTGCTTCCACTAAGTTTTCAATTTCCTCTTCGCTCGTAAGCATCACCGGCGTTACAACAAGGGTTCGGCAGATGGGAGGGATTTCTTTTGAGAAATCCATTTTCGGCAAAAAATGCGGTTTAACTATTAAAGTAGAAAAGAAATTAACCATAGATATAGCAAGTTGGCTCGCACATATCATTGTTAGAATAGCGATTGACAAAAGGAGCCAGGTGTTTTTTGTATCACAATGTACCCTTACTAATATTCCTGCGCTTATTCCCAATGAGATTAATAGAATAAAAGACAAGTAAATAAGTAAAGATTGTTTTTTCAACCCATTCCGGATTTTTTGGATACCCGTTATGTATATTTTAGCCGCCTTTTTTGTCTGAGCCACTCCACGCCCTATCAGGTAATAACCAATATGAGAAGTGCGGTCATCTTTATCATTTGAGCTGGCGTTTTCACGCATTAGCCTTATGGCTATTTTTGCAACTTCGTTTTCGGCTATTTTGCTTTTTTTTGCGATATGCTCTATTACATGGCGGTACTGATCCCTGGTGGTGAAATCCATCAAAGCATAAACACCTCCATTATCTTCACTTAGAATTTGCTCAACTATACTTTGTGCTTCTACAAATTTGCGCCAATCCATAGCCCCAAGTAACCGCAGGCTACCAATACTGTTGCTCACTGAAACCTGGTCGGCTGCTTGTTTTTGGTGCTCCGCATTTATCAGTTCAGCGCTTGTCAACCCAGTTTCAGATAATTGTTGCTCTACCCAGTTGAGTGCCAATGCCAACTCCTGGCCATTTCCACGGAGCTGGCGGGTTAGTTCAGATACAAATGCACTTACAAGCGGTGGTTTAGATCTTGCCATATCTGCAATGACAAGTATCAGGTTAGCAGGTTCCTTTTCTATAGTTTCTATCATCCGGCCCGCCCAATAATCTGCCAGGTTCCTATCTACCTTATCAATAGCGATACGCGATGAAACACGTCTCAGGTTTTCAATCAGTCCCAAGCGGAGCATGATGGGTATCGCCCATAGCTCACCCAATTGAAGGTCTGTAACGGTTTGATATGCCTTTATGAAGCCGCTCAAGCTCTCAATATCTATTCTTCCATCGCTGTGGGCAATTATCTTTAGAATAATGTCATAAATCCGGGTTATTCCCGCAGATTCACTATCTGAAAGTTGGGGCAGGCCTTCACTATAATCTTTAGGGAAATGGATTTTTGCAATGCGGAGATGTTCTTCTATCAGGTAAAAATTATCAATTAGCCATTCCCCGGCAGGGCTAATTTGATACCCTTTTTTTATTGAATCTGTGAGGAGCTTGCGCACTTCCTGTAATATAATTTCGTTATCGGCAAGCCGTTTGAGCAGGTGGTCCTTTGCGGGTTTTTTGCTCAGTTTATGTGTTTGCGCTAAGTTTTCGCCAAAATGTTCAAGCCGTTCATTACTTAATAGCTCTGCCCTTAATGGCTCTTCGTTCAGGTAATTGAGATTAGAGTTATTTGTTTGAAAAAACGCCCTCATATTGGAGATGAGTTCGTGCGCTGCGGGTATCAATTTCATACTGTCTTTTCCTTTCCTAATGCAGTATTTACAATATCCTGAGCTTCTTCAATAATTTGATTGAGGTGGCCTTTACCTAAAAAACTTTCTGCGTAGATTTTATAAATGTCTTCAGTACCTGATGGGCGGGCTGCAAACCATGCGTTTTCTGTTATTACTTTCACTCCTCCTATCGGCGCATTGTTTCCCGGAGCATTAGTAAGAATGGATTTAATTTTTTCGCCACCCATTTCCTTGTGTGTTACCTGTTCGGCAGAAAGTTTTTTTAATTTGTCTTTTTGCTCAGGGGTAGCTTTTGTTTCAATCCGGTCGTAAAAAGGTTCACCGAATTCTTTTTTCAGGTTATTATATATTATACCGGGGTCGTGGCCCGTTTTTGCAGTAATTTCTGCCGAAAGCAGGGCAGGTACAAAACCATCTTTATCTGTTGTCCACACACTACCATCTAATCTTGAAAAGGTAGCTCCTGCGCTTTCTTCACCTCCAAAACAAAGAGAAGAATCAATTAAACCCTCTGAGAACCATTTAAACCCAACAGGGACATCATAAAGGTCGCGCCCATGTTTTGCTGTGATACGTTCAATAAGCTGGGTAGTAACCACGGTCTTGCCAATGGATGAAGTTTTAGACCATAAAAGGCGGTTTTGAAGGAGATAAGAAACTACAACAGATAAATAATGATTTGGATTTAAAAGGCCTGCGCTTTTTGTAACTATTCCATGCCTGTCATGATCAGTATCGCAAGCAAATGAAATATCAAATTTGTCTTTCATTGTTATCAACCTTTGCATGGCGTAAGTTGAAGAAGGGTCCATGCGGATTTGTCCGTCCCAATCTACCGTCATAAAGCTAAAAGTCGGGTCAACAATGTTACTTACTACCGTTAAATCTAACTTGTAAAGTTCGGCAATCGGCTCCCAATAATGCACCCCGGCGCCACCGAGGGGGTCAACACCCATTTTTATTTTTGAATTACGGATAATATCCATATCAACAATATTGCCCAGGTCTTTGATATAACTATTGAGGTAATCATATTGATGTGTGGTTTTTGCCCGGTGCCCTTTTTCAAAAGATATTCTTTTTATGTGTTGCAGGTTTTCTCCCATCAACTCATTTGCCTTGGTCTCTATCCAATTTGTAACGTCAGTTCCGGCAGGGCCACCATTTGGAGGGTTGTATTTAAAACCGCCATTGTCAGGGGGGTTATGTGAAGGTGTAATAACTATACCATCCGCTAAACCCGTTTTTCGGCCATGGTTATATTTTAAAATAGCATGAGAAATAACAGGTGTAGGGGTGTACTCATCTCCTTTTGCAGTCATTGTTTCTATACCATTGGCCACCAGCACTTCCATGGAGGTAGTATAAGCTGGGAATGAAAGAGCATGGGTGTCAAAACCAATATATAAAGGGCCGTCAATTTTTTGCTTTTTCCGGTAGAGGCAAATTGCTTGGGTAATGGCAAGTATATGGTTTTCATTAAAAGAATTATTGAACGATGAGCCCCGGTGGCCCGAAGTGCCGAATGAAACTCGCTGTTCGGCAACTGAAAGGTCTGGTATGCCAGTATAGTAGGCTGTAATAAGTTTGGGGATATTCACCAGCATTTCCGGTAATGCCGGCTTTCCGGCCAATGGGCTTATTATCATTGTATTATTTTTTGACTATTTTCAAGTTCCGTTATTTTTGCTAGGCGGCGGATATGCCTTTCTGCGCTGATGAAATTTGCTTCAAGAAAAGTTTTAACCAACTCACTCGCAAGTGCATAGTCAAGTACATGGCCCCCAAGGCAAATCACATTCATATCATCATCTTCTACGCCTTGCCTGGCGGAAAATTTTTCATGGATTAAGCAGGCCCTTATTCCGGCCACTTTGTTCGCAGCAATACAAGCCCCAACTCCGCTGCCGCAAACCGCTATACCGCGGCTAACATTCCCGCTTGCGACTGCCTGAGCAAGAGGGATTACATAATCAGGATAATCATCACCGGGCATCAACTCTCTATCGCCAAAATCAATTACTTCGTATCCCGCTTTTCGTAGTGTAACCATTAAATATTCTTTCAATTCAAACCCTGCATGGTCTGCTGCAATTCCAATTTTTTTTATAGCGGTATTAATCATATTTATTCTTTTTTAATAATGCTATTGCCCTCTGGCAAATATTTTCAACAGTAAATCCATATTCGCGCATCACTATTTCTCCAGGAGCGGAAGCGCCAAAAGTATCAACACCTATTATTTCCCCCTTATCGCCCGTATAGCGCTGCCAGCCCTGGCGTACACCAGCTTCTACTGAAATTCGTAATAAAACCGAAGGAGGAAGCACTTTATCCCGGTACTCAGGTGTTTGTGCCTCAAATAATTCCCAACTGGGTATAGATACAAGTCGAACGGAAATTTTTTGTTCTATTAATTTTTTTTGCGCTTCTACGATCAGGCCTACTTCCGAGCCGGTGGCCATTAATATCAAATCTGGTTTACTGTCAGGGGCGTCAGATAATATATAAGCGCCAAAGCGCAGCCCTTCGGAGGAAGCATATTTTTTTCTGTCAAGAGTAGGAATATCCTGACGCGATAAAACCAAAGCTACTGGGGCATCTTTTGATTCAATAGCAATGCGCCAAGCCATGGCGGTTTCATTGGCATCGCCAGGGCGGATGACAATGAGCCTGGGAATTGCCCGGAGGCTTGCAAGCTGTTCCACAGGTTGGTGAGTAGGGCCATCTTCACCCATAGCGATACTGTCATGAGTGAAAACATATACTACATTTAACTCCATTAATGCTGCAAGGCGGATAGCAGGGCGCATATAATCTGAAAAAGTGAGGAACGTAGCGCTGAAAGGCAGGATACCGCCATGCGCTGCCATGCCATTGCAGATAGAAGCCATTCCATGCTCGCGCACGCCAAACTGCAAATTTCGCCCTGCATAGCTCCATCCACCGCCTGCCGAACCTTGCAGGTCGCCTATGGCCATAGACGGGTTTTCAAAATTGCCCGCGTCTTTAAGTTCTGTATGTGTAGAGGTATTCAGGTCAGCAGAGCCCCCAATGAAACCGGTAAGTTTCGGAAAAAATGCCTGCATTGCTTTCCCTGAAGCAACACGGGTAGCCATGCCCTTTACATCGGCAGGGAATTGCGGAATATCCGCATCCCAACCTATTGGAAGTTCTCCATTAATAATGCCACCAATTTCTTTTGCCAGTTCAGGATATTCTTTTTCATATTTTGAGAAGTTTTTTTCCCATTCTGCCTCTGATTCCTTTCCCATTGTAATGGCTTTATGAAAATGGTCCAGGGCTTCGTTAGGAATCAGAAAATTTGGCTCAACCGGCCAGCCGATATTTTCTTTAGTCAATTTTACTTCCTCTATACCCAATGGCGAACCATGCGCCGCACAGGTATCTTGCTTATCAGGCGAGCCATAGCCAATATGTGTCCTTATAGCAATAAGAGATGGGCGCTCTTTTTCCTCCTGCGCAGCCCGGATGGCCTTGTCTATGGCATCCAAGTCATTCCCATCTTCTACCGATTGTGTATGCCAGCCATAAGCTTCAAACCGCTGCACATGGTCTTCAGTGAAGGTTACCTGGGTTGAGGAAGCAAGTGTGATATGATTGTTATCATATAGGTAAATTAATTTACCCAGTTTTAAATGGCCTGCCAAGGGGGCAGCTTCGGCAGAGACGCCTTCCATCATATCCCCATCACTCACGAGGCTGTAGGTATAGTGGTTAATAATATCAAATCCGGGTTTATTATATCGTGCAGCAAGATATGCTTCAGCTATGGCCATACCTACGCCATTGGCAAATCCCTGTCCAAGCGGACCCGTAGTAGTTTCTACACCGGGCGTTAAGCCACGCTCGGGATGGCCGGGCGTTTTACTACCCCACTGGCGAAATTGTTTTAGTTGTTCAAGGGGTAAATCGTACCCTGTAAGGTGGAGAAGGCTATACAAAAGCGCCGAACCATGCCCGGCAGACAATACAAACCTGTCCCGATTGAACCAATTCGGATTTTTTGGGTTATGCTGCAAAAACCTTGTCCACAATACATAAGCCATCGGGGCCGCACCCAAAGGCAGGCCGGGATGCCCGCTGTTAGCCTTTTGCACCATATCTACAGACAAAAACCGTATTGTATTGACAGAAAGTATATCCAGGTTTAATAGAGAAATCGAATTATCTTGTGAACTCATAGATTTTTTTGTTTTTTGCAGTTATTCGCATTGCAATTTTATTTAATTGACAGACATTAGTTTACGGAGTTAGGGAATGAATTATTAAACCCACATTTAACATTAATTTATCTAAAGTTAATAGCAAAACAGGATAAGCCAGAATAAAAAACCCTCAATTTAGGCGCTACCACCTTGTTTGCATAAAGCTATTCTTACGTAGAATAAACGTAATTAATGCCATGAATGTTTAAATTCCAGTTCGGAACCATCTTTCCACAACTTATAACAACGATATTTAACTATTTTCATCTTTCCGGCAACTATATTCAACTCTGACTAATCCTATAACTATACCCTTTTAGAAGTTATTTTTGACTAAATTCTATCTTTCCTTATCTTTTAGAAACTAATACTAACTAAATATCATCTTTTCAGTAACTATTTTTCGTTTGAACTGTACCAGAAAATGAAAGGCGGGTAAATCCAGCTTTTTAAAAAATATATATTGATAATCAATATTTTACGGCACAGTAATTGACTTGTTATAAAAAAGCAACAAATGATAACAGAAAACAATCCACTAAGCCAATTTGCTAAAAAGAGGGTGGTAACAAACAAACCGACAACCTCTAATGCCATCATTTATACCAGGGTTTCGACAAAAGAACAGGCGGACAATAATATGAGCCTTCTTACTCAGATTAAAGCCTGTGAGCAATATGGGCAAAAAGCCCAATTGACTGTTCTGGGCTGTTTCGGCGGTACGTATGAAAGCGCACAGACCGATGAACGAAAGGAATTCAAACGGATGCTCGATTTTGCCCACAAAAGCAAAGAAAAAGTATCTTATATCCTTGTCTATTCATTGGACAGGTTTTCACGCACTGGCGCAAATGGGGCTTATATCGCTTCCCTGCTTAGGAAAGAAGGGGTAGTGATACAGGCAATAACCCAACAAACGGATGCTTCTACATCAGGTGGAAAATTCCAGCAGAATATGTATTTCATGTTCAGCGAGTATGACAATGACCTCCGTAGGGAAAAATGTACCGCAGGGACTAAGGAAAGACTTTTACAAGGCTATTGGGTAACCCGTCCCCCTTTCGGCTATGACAGCGTTGTCATCAATGGCGAAAAGATGATTGTGGTTAATGAAAAAGGCAAATTACTTAGAAAGGCATTTATGTGGAAGGCAAATGACGGGCTGGCAAGTATCGAGATAATTAAAAAGCTGGCTTCTTTGTGATTGCAACTTACTGATAAACGGATGTCTGAGATTTTTCGCAACCCTTTTTATTGCGGCTTTCTGGCTCATAACCTACTGGATGGGGAATTAATTGAAGGCAGGCAGGAGAAACTCATTTCCAAAGAAGTTTTTCTCGGGGCTAATTATGCCCTGAAAGTAAAAAGGAAAGAATTCAAGCAAAAGCCGTTGAATGATTCGCTCCCTTTAAAACACTTTTTCAGGTGCGATACCTGTGGAAATTACCTGCGGGGATATATTGTCAAGAAGAAATTGATTTACTATTACAAATGCGCCAACGGCAAATGTAGTTGCAATAAAAGTGCGAAAGAACTCCATGCAAGGTTTACGGATACGCTGAACCATTACACCATTGATGAGGGCAGTATCCCTGCTTTACAGGAAAGAATGGAAGCGATATTTGAAGAAGCAAACCAAAGCCATGCAGAGGAGTTTGCGTTTCTTGAGGAAAGATATAACGGGGTCACCAGGAAGATAGAAAGGCTTGAAGAAAGGTTTATGGAGGAGGAAATTGATAAAGCGTTCTTTGAGAAATTTTCTTCTAAATTAAAAGAAGAAAAAAGGCAAATGGAGGCTGAAATGGATAAACAGCCTCTGAAAAAGTCGAACCTTAACAAGTATATTGATTTTGCACTTTCAACAGCCTGTAATTTAAGTAGTTTATGGGAGAATGGGGATTATGAAATGAAGCAAAAACTCCAGTTTATGCTCTTCCCTGAAGGGATTTACTACAACAAGAAAAATGATGAAAGTCGAACCGGAAGGGTCAATTCTGTTTTCGAGCTATTGTGCAGTTTATCAGGCGACTTAGCGGGGCAAAAAAAGGGGGAAATTTCTATGATTAAAAACCTCCCCGATTCTGTACCCGGAGTCGGAGTCGAACTTTATGTTTTTGTATTTTTCTTATTTATCTTAAAGTATCTGATTTACAATATACTTATCTAAAAATAAGCAAAGCCAAACAAAGGAAAACAAAGGACAAAAAATAAAAAACCGTCCCCCAAACCGTCCCCCAAATTTATTATCTTTGCAGCCATAATATTAAATACTTATAGATATGGCTAATAGTCGGGCTAACGCTTGGATTTGATACTGTTGAAGTAAAACCAGAGGGGGTACTTGTCCAGGAATAGGTATGGCCGCCTGTGGAAGAAGCGCCTATTGTTGCACTACCGCCGGTACAGATAGCAGATGCCGACCCTGCATTTGCAGCAGGCAAAGCATTAACTGTTATTTTTACACTGTTTGATTTGCTGCAACCGGTAGAGGTAATTGTTTCAGTAAGGGTATAGGTGGTCGTGGTTGTTGGGCTGACTGTTGGATTTGATACTGTTGAAGTAAAACCAGACGGGCTGCTTGTCCAGGAATAGGTATGCCCGCCTACAGATGAGGCGCCTATGGTTATACTGCTGCCATTATTGCAAATGGAACTATTTGAACCCGTATTCGCTGATGGTGATGGATTGACAGTGATAACCACTGAATTTGTATTTGTGCACCCGGTGGCCGTTACAGTTTCTGTTAAGGTATAAGTTGTTGTGGTTGTCGGGCTAATTGATGGGTTCGCCGATGTAGAAGTAAAACCCGATGGGCTGCTTGTCCATGAATAGGTATCACCGCTAACAGAACTTGCCCCTATGGTGGCGCTGCTGCCACTGCATATTGTGGAAGCAGAACCTGCATTGGCAGCGGGAAGAGGATTGACGGTTATTACAACTGTGGCCGTAGTAGTACATGTTGGTGAAGTAAAAGATTCGGACAATGAATACGTTGTAGTTACGGTTGGGCTAACCGATGGGTTGGCTAAAGTAGAAGTAAAGCCGGATGGGTTGCTTGTCCATGAATATGAACTACCGCTTGCGGTAGCTGAACCGATATTTACACTGCTGCCGGTACAAATACTCTGCGAAGGGCTTATATCAGCATTATCAACAATAACAACTACACTATTAGTATTACTGCACCCGGTTGCAGTGATTGTTTCGTATAGAACATAAGTTGTTGTTGTAAAAGGACTAACGCTCGGATTGGACACGTAAGAGTTATCGGCTCCGGAAGCAAATTGAGCAGATGGAACTGAATACCAAAGATAAGTATCCCCGGTTACAGAGCTTGCTCCTATGGTTGTACTGCCCCCGTTACAAATTGTTGTATTTGAACCTGCATCCGCAGCCGGTAAAGGGTTTACAGTAACAACTACTGAATTAGTATTTGTACATCCGGTAGCTGTCGCCGTTTCTGTTAAAGTATAAGTTGTTGTTATGGTTGGATTTACATCAGGCTGTGATGAGGAGGAGGTAAAACCCGACGGGCTGCTTGTCCACGAATAGGTATCGCCTGTCACAGAACTTGCACCTATTGGAAAAGCAAAAAAATTATTCACACAAATAGACTGATTGGCGCCGGCATTTGCCGCTGGAAGTGGTTTTACTGTAACTATAACAGAATTTGATTTGGTACATCCTGTTGCAGTGATTGTTTCTGTTAATGTATAAGTTGTAGTAGCAGTCGGGCTAACTGATGGATTAGCAGAAGTAGATGTAAAGCCAGAAGGGCTTGACGCCCAACTATAGGTATCTCCGGTTACAGAACTTGATCCGATGGTAGCGCTGCCACCTCTACAAATTGTTGAAGGAGAGCCTGTACTTGCAGAAGGGAGCGGATTAACGGTTATAACGGCAGACCCAGTTCCTGAATTTGAGCAACCTGTACCCCAATTAACATCCGGGACACCTAAAAAATCAGTTACATTTAACATAGTATAAGTGGTAGTTGAAGTAGGGTTTACACTTATATTAGCTGGACTACTGGTCAAACTATTTACAATAGAAGAATTAGTCCCATTGCTATAGCTTATGCTCCATTCAGATGTGCCGGAAAACGCCACAGAAAGATTGGTTGATCCCCCAGTGCATATTGACGCAGTGCCTGACATAGTAGCTGTGGGAAGGGGTTCTACTTCAACCTGTCTTGAGGCAGAGGTAAGGTTTCCACAACCATCATTTATTGTTAGGGTATAGGTTGTAGTAACAGTTGGACTAATCTTAGCGTATGGAGAGGCGGAAGTAAAACCTGATGGCGAGGATGTCCATGAATAGCTGG
>Ga0302280_1000984_pt1 | contig 24633 bp, 19 predicted proteins | sample III_Fen_E1_1_FD_198771 | JGI IMG/M metagenome (GOLD analysis project Ga0302280, IMG submission 198771) | Peat permafrost microbial communities from Stordalen Mire near Abisko, Sweden - III_Fen_E1_1 | ecosystem: Environmental > Terrestrial > Soil > Wetlands > Permafrost | place: Sweden: Abisko... | reverse complement strand
CTCTTCTTTAGTCCCTTCCCAGTGTTTTCTGCCCTTATACAGGTAAATTATATATTCCCCGTGTTCTAATACGGAATTCATATCATGTGTATTGATAATAGTTGTTGTTCCAAACTCTTCAGTTATCTCTTTTATTAATTCATCAATTACAATAGAGGTCTGCGGGTCGAGGCCGGAATTAGGTTCATCGCAGAACAGGTATTTTGGGTTTAAAGCAATGGCCCTTGCTATGCCTACCCTTTTCCGCATGCCCCCGCTTATTTCGTCCGGATATAAATTATTTACGTTTTCTAGGTTTACCCTATCCAGGCAAAAATTTACCCTGTCTTTTATTTCTTTAGGGGTTTTTTTTGTGAACAAGCGCAATGGAAAAGCCACATTGTCTTCTACAGTCATAGAATCAAAAAGCGCCGCATACTGAAAAAGCATCCCTATTTCCTGCCTTGTTTCCCTTTTCACTTTAGGGCGCATATTTGTAAAATCCCTCCCATCATATAATATAGTACCTGAATCTGGTTCCATCAGCCCTACTATGCATTTCATCAGCACAGTTTTGCCGCTACCGCTACCCCCGATTATCATATTGGTTTTACCTTCCTTAAATACAGCATCTATGCCTTTAAGTACAAGGTTGTCCCCAAATGATTTTGTAATTCCTTTTATTTCTATCATTGTTATTTATAAGAATAATTGCGCCAGCAGATAGTCAGCCAGTAAAATCAATACGCAGCTGTATACTACGGCTCGGGTACTTGCTTTGCCCACTTCTATGGAGCCGCCGCTCATCACATAACCCTGGTAAGAAGATACAGATGCAATAAGAAAGGCAAAAGTAAAAGTTTTAATAAGGGCAAAAGTAAAAGTATAAGTTTGAAAAGTTGCCCTGGTGCCATCAATAAACTGTGCAGGTGATACTATTCCTGTTATTTTACCAATAAATATACCTGCGCCTATACTTAGTCCCATAGATATAAGAATGAGCAGGGGTATCACCACAATGGCGGCTATTATTTTAGGAAATATAAGATAGCCTTTAGAGTTTACGCCCATGGCATCCATGGCATCTATTTGTTCGCTCACACGCATACTACCCAGTTCGGTGGCAATATTGGAACCTACTTTACCGGCGAGAACCAGGCAACATATAGTAGGGGAGAGCTCAAGGATAACGGATGTACCTACTACCTCGCCGATCACTTTTCTTGGCAAAAATGCTGATACAAGCTGATAGGAAGTATTGATAGTGGTCACCATCCCGACAAAAACGGAAATAATGGCTACAATACCGAGCGAATCAACACCTATGGCATTGGCTTCTTCCATGATGCGCTTAAAATAAATGGCACGCTTTTCCGGTCTTGAAAAAGTGGCCGCGAGCATATTTAAATAATCGCCAAAATGGTAAAAGAAACTCATCTATATCTGCGTAGCTTTGTTATTCTTAAATTGCAAAATTAAATATAAGAACCCACAATTAAAGGGTAAGGTTTAAGAATATAGAATAAGAATAATAATTAACTAACGTAAAGATGGATAAGAAAGTTGTTATAACTGGCGCAAGCAAGGGAATTGGGAAAGCGCTTGCGATCCGGTTTGCACTCGAAGGTTACCGTGTGGCTGTTTGCTCGCGGGATGAAAATAACCTGAAAACCCTTGAGGAGGAGATAAAAACAATGGGCGCAAAGCAACCTCTTTTTTATGGGGTTTGTAATGTGGGAAAAAGGGATGATATTATTGGCTTTTATTATGCAGTAAAAAAAGAATTCGGGCCTATCGATATCCTTGTAAATAATGCCGGGATATTCCTGCCAGGGCAGATAATGGATGAGGAGGAGGGTGTTTTTGAGGAAGTTATGAGTGTTAATGTTGCCAGCGCTTATCATTTTACACGCCTGTTTGCCAAAGATATGATAGAAAGAAAATCAGGCCATATTTTTAATATGTGTTCTATAGCAAGTATCAAAGCCTACCCGAATGGGGGTTCTTATTGCATTTCCAAATTCGCCTTATTAGGAATGACTAAAGTGCTCAGGGAAGAAATGGAAGAGTATAATATAAAAGTAACAGCTGTATTGCCCGGCGCTACCTACACAGATTCCTGGAGTGGATCAGGCTTGCCGGAAGAACGTTTTATACCTGCGGAAGATGTGGCGAATACCATATTTCAAATCAGCCAGTTATCGCCGCGAACAAATGTGGAAGAGATACTTATGAGGCCACAACTGGGGGATATATGAAGGGTTGAGCCAATCTGAAAAGCCAATTGCGTTTTTTAGTTTTAGTTCGTACAATTTTCCTATTTTCGCTTTTGAAAATATGGCTAAGAAACTTAACAAAAAAGCGCAAACACCGCCGGTTCAGGCTAAAAACAAAACAAGGGCCGCGCCAGCAAAAAAGAATATTCCTGCTAATTGGCTTTTGATCATTATTCTTATAGCAGTAGCTGTTGCTGGTTTTATTGCTTTTTATCCTTGCCTTCACAATGGCCTTACCACATGGGATGATGAAGGGTATATAACCAATAATTTTGACATTAGGGACTGGTCTTCTCATGGGTTAAAGCACCTGTTCAGCAGTTATTCTATGGGTAATTATCACCCAATAACCATGTTCAGCTATGCCATAGAATATCATTTTGATGCTATCAATCCTTATATTTTCCACCGGGATAGCGTATTGCTTCATATCCTCACCAGCATCACAGTTACTATTTTCACCTGGCTACTTACCCGCAATCTTAATGTCACTGCTTTCTGCGGTATTCTATTCGTTATCCACCCTATGCACGTTGAGTCAGTTGCCTGGGCTTCCGGCCGCAAAGATGTTCTTTTTGGTTTGTTCTATTTTCTTGCCCTTATTGCATGGTATTATTACTGCTCCGCGAAAAAAAATAAGGGAGTGTATTATTCTCTTTGCGTTTTATTCTTTTTAATGTCGCTGCTGTCAAAAGGGGTGGCCGTTACATTGCCGGTTAGTTGCTTATTGATAGACTATTATCTTAAAAGGCCATTGAAACTGAAATTGCTTTTAGAGAAAATTCCCCTGTTCCTTTTGTCTTTTGTCTTTGGTATTATTTCCATTAAAGCGCAGGAAAGTGCAGGCGCAATACAGAAAACGCCTTACTCAGTTTTAGACAGGCTGCTATATGCTTCTCATAATTTCCTGGAGTATATATGGAAATCCATCCTGCCGGTTGATCTGTCAAATTTCTATATTTACCCGGCAAAAACTGATGGAAGTTTTCCTATAGACTGGTATATAGCCCCAATTATTTTGATTGCATTGCTTTATTTAGTTTACTGGTTTGCACGAAATAACAGGGCTATAGTTTTTGGTTTCCTGTTTTTTGCCAGCTCTATTTTTCTTGTTTTGCAGTTGCTGCCAGTTGGTGATGCCATTATAGCTGAAAGATATTCTTATCTTTCATATTTTGGGCTGTTTTTTATCGGCGGCAGTGTATATGCCAATGCTATGAAAGGTATCCCTTCCTGGGTAAAGCCTTTCAAGGCCATTTTACCATTTATACTTATTGCATATGGCATTTATCTTACTGTATTATCGCGGGAGCGCTGCCTTGCCTGGAAAAATACGCTAACCCTATGGATGGACGAAATGGAAAAACAGCCTCTTGACCCTCAATCATATAACAATGTAGCCTCAGAATATAAGTCACAGGGTAAATATGATGAAGCCCTGCCATTATTAAATAGATCAATTGTTTTAAATCCAAATTTTGCCAATCCATATTCTTCGAGAGGAGAAATATACAGTAAACAGGGCAAATATTCATTGGCTCTTGCCGACCTGAACAAATCGATTGAACTAAACCCTTCCCGTGGCCGGTCCTACCTTAGCAGGGCCATATTATATGGTATGACAGGTAAGGTTGACTCCGCTGGAGCTGATTTCAAAAAAGCTATCCAACTGGAACCCTATTTGCCTGAACTCTACTTCAACCTCGGCATATATGAAGAGCTTGTTAGCAATTATGATTCAGCAGTAGCTTCATATTCAAAAGCCATTCTTTTGCAGCCTACAATGGTGGATGCTTATTTCAACCGCGGGCTGGCGCATTTAAAACACAACAATACAGATGCAGGGATCAAAGATTTTGATGCCGTTTTGCAAATGAATCCACAATCGGCCCCGGCATATTTAGACCGCTCTGCTGCGTGGAACAGTAAAAAGGAGTATAAAAAAGCCCTTGATGATGCACTGATGGCACAGCAGCTTGGCTATAACGTTGATACAAATTATATCAAAGGATTACAGCAATTGGTTTGGCAATAATTTCTTTATGTTATCTTTCTTTTTTGAATCTCAATTTAACCACTACGGAATATATTTTGCAGGTTAAAAACTATTACCTTTTGCAAATTGTTTGAAAAATAAGTATATTTATACCTTAAACATCGCCTTGTGATATTATTGCGCCAAAAACGAATCTTTTTTATCATGCTTATGTCCTGCCTTTGCTTTCAGGCATGGGCTACGCACAACAGGGCAGGCATGATCACGTATAAGCACCTTACAGGCAATAGCTTCCAAATTACGCTTACCACTTATACCAATACCAATAGTACAATCGACAGGAACCCGATAGTACTCCACTTCAGTGATGGAGATACCGCGGTAGTTTACCGCTCTATAAAGCAGCCTATTGCCAAGCCACAGAATGTTAATACCCAATTGAATGTATATGTTACAACTCATACTTTTCCCGGACCGGGGACCTATATTATTAGTTATGTTGACCCTAATCGTGTAGCAGGCATAGTGAATTTCGCCAGTCCAAGTGTTAATATAGCTTTTTTTGTCCAGACGGTACTTGAGATTAACCCGGGTATTGGTTATGACAATTCGCCTGAAATATTAGAGCCTCCTATAGATGAAGGCTGCGTGAACCATTTATTTATGTACAATCCCAATGCTTATGATCCGGATGGTGACAGCTTGAGCTATAAACTTGTACCACCTATGCAGGATACAAACACACCTATTTCAAGCTATAGTACCCCGTGGGCAAGCACTTCTTTTACGCTTGATTCAATAACGGGCCAGTTGGTTTGGAATAACCCCGTACAGGCTGGTATTTATAATATAGCCATACGCATCAGGGAATACCGTAATAAAGAACTAATAGGTTATGTAATTGAGGATATGCAGATTATTATTGAAAACTGCAGTATCCATGTTCCAACCCTTACAAAGATTAATGATACTTGTATAGAGGCAGGAATTAATTTCCATATGTATAATCCAATCAGCGCCATTGATACACTTGACCATCCCACCGATTCTATATTCATTACAGCTACGGGCGGGCCTTTTGTGCTACCTACTGATTTTGCTTACATGTCACCAGATACAGGCAGGGGGCTTGGTTCTGCTATTACTACTTTTAACTGGTATATTGGTTGCGGGCTGATACGAAAATTTCCTTATTCAGTAGTATTTAAGGCTATTAATGACAACCCGGTGACCCCACTTTCTGAACTTGAATATATGACGATCAAAGTAGTGGGCCCTCCGCCGCTTAATGTAATTTCCTCTGCATTTAATAATGCAATTACCCTTAAATGGGATCAACCTGCCTGTGCTAAAAGCTGTATTGGGTATTTTGTTTACAGAAAGATTGATTCATCCAACTGGCAACATGCCAACTGCGAAGTTGGTGTCCCTTCTTACACCGGTTTTGTATTAATTGATACTGTATTAAATCCTGATAGTACTTCCTTTATTGATAATGGCCATGGGGACGGGTTGCAGCCCGGCGTAAGATATTGTTATCACGTTACGGCTATATATCTGAACCCCGGGCAATACCAGTTTGTCGAAGGCTATGCTTCTAATGAAACATGTAATGAATTAAATAAGGATTTGCCGGCGCTTGCTCACAATACTGTATTAGTTACTGATATTACAAAAGGAGTTATCCATATAGATTGGGCAAGGCCAGATACCCTTAATACGGCGCAATATCCTGGTCCATATCATTACTTTGTTTACAGAACCACAGGCTTTTCCGGGCAGGGTGTGGTTTTAGTGGATTCTTCTTCAAGTGCTCTTCTTCCGGGGCTTACAGACACTTTTTTTACAGATTCAGATCTAAATACAGTGGCTTATCCATATACTTACAGTGTAGAGTTTTATAATACATTCAACGGGAAAAAAAATTATCTTGGGAAAACCGAAGGTTCGTCTATCTACCTCTCCATTCGCCCTGCACACAGGCAATTACTTCTTACCTGGCAAGTAAATGTTCCATGGACTAATATCTCTTATACAGTATTCAGGGAGAATAAAATAACAGGGATATTTGATTCAATTGCCACCACTGCATTACCTGCCTATACGGATACTGGACTAACGAATGGAACTGAATATTGCTACTACATAAAATCTTTTGGGGGATATTATGTTGAAGGTTTTCCAAAGCCACTAATAAACTTTTCTCAGCAACGATGTGCAAAGCCCAAAGACACAATACCGCCTTGTCCTGTAATATTAAGCCTGGCTAAAAATTGTGATTCATTTACTAATTTCCTTACCTGGCAGAAGTTTGATAGTTGTACTAAGGAAGTGGTTTTATACCACATATACTTTAGTCCCTCAGAAAAGGATGAAAAATTTATCCTGATTGATTCCGCAATGGGCTTGAATAACCTTAGTTATTTAGACAGCAGGCAGATTTTGCATACATCGCTTGCAGGCTGCTATGCCGTTGCTGCCGTGGATTCATATTATAATGAAAGCGCTTTAAGTAATGTGGTATGCTCAGACAATTGCCCGCTATATAAACTTCCGAATGTTTTTACGCCAAATGGTGACGGGATCAATGACTTGTTTGTTCCTCTGCCCGGGTATAGATTTATTCAAAGCATTGACCTGAGAATACTGAACAGGTGGGGACAGGTCGTATTTACCACGCATGACCCGGCTATAAACTGGGACGGAATTGACCAGAACAGCGGAGCGGTTTTGCCTGCCGGGACGTACTATTATATATGTGTGGTGCATGAAATTCATCTTGATAATATAATCACAGACAACCCTTTTGAGGGAACAGTAACTATAATAAGATAAAGCATAATCATTGCAGTTGAATTTATCAGCCTTATTAATAAGCTCTTACAGATTAAAATTTATAATTCATAATTTATAATTCAAATTATTTTTATCTTCGGCTTATATGTTTTCAGGAATAATCGAGGATTTAGCACAGGTTCATTCAATTGAATCTCAGGGTGGGAATAAAGTATTATGGCTTACAAGCAAGTTGGCTCCGGAGTTTAAAATTGACCAGAGCGTTAGCCATAATGGTGTTTGCCTGACTGTAGAAAAAATTAATGGCAACCTTTACAGGGTAACCGCTATTCAGGAAACCCTCGATAAATCTAATATCGGAGATCTAAGAAAGGATGATTTTGTGAATATTGAAAGGAGTCTGCGCCTTAATGACAGGCTGGATGGCCATATTGTGCAGGGCCACGTTGACGGAATTGGGGTTTGCAAAAGTATTGAAGAGACAGGCGGCAGCCGGAAGTATACTTTTGAATATGACAAAAAATTCAAAAACCTTATTATTGAAAAAGGTTCGATTGCTATAAATGGTGTTAGCCTGACGTTATTTGATTGCATAGAAAATCAATTTTCAGTGGCAATTATTCCTTATACATGGGAACACACGAATTTTAGCTTTATAAGGAAAGGTACAAAAGTGAACCTCGAATTTGACATTCTCGGTAAATATGTACAGCGGTGGCTGGACAGATAAGATTTTAAGAATTGCACATTGATAATCTAATTCCCAAAGCGATTAAATAAAAAAGGCCACCTTCAGGTAGCCTTTTTATGTTTTTTTAGAAATCTAAATTATTATTGTCTTGCTTTCGGTTTCTGATAATCGCGTTTGCTGGTACCTACGCGAATCATAGCGCAACGGAAACCAAGTTCGTTAGTTGATTGGTTTTCGTCAAGAAACCTCCTTGAGCCAGGGCTCATCCAGAAAGCACGGTCATTCCATCCACCACCTTTATATACGTGGGCATGGTCGCTGATCAAGGTATTGTTGCCATAATCATATCCTTCCTGGTCGTTGTTATAAGTCATTTCGTCTTTAGAGCCAATATTATCAGCTTTGCGGTAGTTCCTGCGGTTTGCATTTTCCTCTACCGTTACATCTGTATATTTTATACGCCCAAGGCTATCTTTATCTGCAACATAGCCATCCTGGTCGCGCACAACTTTCTTGAAAACGTTACCGCGGAAAGAATTGAAGTCACTTGCGTCTTCAAAAGTCAATGGCCTGTAAACGTCCAGTACCCACTCATTTACGTTACCGCTCATATTATATAAGCCGAAATCATTAGGCCAGTAACTTATTACAGGAGCTGTAATATATGCGCCATCATTCGGATCTTCAGATACGCCCTGATTATCACCACGGCCACGTTTGAAATTACAACGGAATTTACCTACATATCTACCATCATTCTGGCGAAGAGAAAGGCCATCCCATGCATATATCCTTCTTTCATTTACATTTTCAAATTTAGCATTACCTTGTTCGGCAAGGGCTGCATATTCCCATTCAGCTTCAGTTGGCAGCCTGTAATCAGGTTCAAGTACACCATCTTCCATTTTGATACGACGTCCTTTGCTGCTGCCTGAGGCAGAATAATCTTTTTCATGGTGGTGACCGGGTTTACCGTCATATTTACCTACCAAATAAGCTTCGGTATTAAAGTTATCTTCATTTTTTTGATCAGGGTTTTTAGCCAGGTTACCCCTCTCAATCATTATTTCTTCATTTACGCGGTCAGTTCTCCATTGGCAATAGTTATTGGCCTGCACCCACGTTACACCTACCACAGGATAATCCTGATAAGCCGGATGCCTGAAATAGTATTTCACGAAAGGCTCATTGTAAGCGAGTTTATCTCTCCACACCAGAGTATCAGGCTTAGCTTGCTCCAATACCTGTGGATAGTCAACATATACGCGTTGCAACCAATACAGATATTCCAAGTAGTCAATATTTGCAACTTCAGTTTCGTCCATATAAAAATCCTGAATGGTTTCCCTTCTTGGCACTGCATCAGCCTCATAGGTAACGTCAGCTTCGAGCAAACCCATTGTAAAAGTACCACCTGGTATATACACGAGGTTAGGCCCGGTAGCCTGCTCCCTGTAAGGGTGCTTCTCAAAGCCCCCCATTTTTTTATCATTATAATCCCATCCCGTGGTTAGGGATTTTTGCTTCTTGCATGACAGCGACATGCCGCAAATTCCGGCAAGAGCTACAAGAAATAGTGTCCTTTTAATCATATTATTCTAAAAAATTGTATAACCTTTAATAATCTATCCTAATTAGGATAACTGCAAAAATAGCTTTTTATTATAAAACAAGCAATTTTTAAAATGCAAATATATATCTTTTATGCCTTGCGATACTATATTTATAGTACTAAATAACAAAAGCCGTTATATTATTTAAATCCCGGGCAAGGAACCGCTCTCCATTTCTTTTTCTTTTGGTGGTCGTATTTCTGAAGTTGCACTATCAATGAAACTTCATGGCTGCCGGTAGCAGCAGTACGTGCCTGGGATACGGTAAGGTCATAACTATAACCTATTTGCACTGCATCTTTTCTTACACCAATAAGGGCCATAATAGCATCAGAATTAGGTGCGGTTTGGCGATACCATAAACCTGCCATAAAATAGGTTTTAATGAGATAGGCGCCAAAATTTACCTGGGTAAACTTTGCCTGGCGCTGAAATAATATATTGGGAGAAATAAATGTTTCAGGGTCGCGTTTCCAATTGTCAACTGCTATTTCCGTTCCAACGTGAATTGTTAACTTCATTGGAAGTGTACTTGCAGGGTTATTGAAAAATGATTGTTCTGGCTGAATAATGTGATTTACAGCTATGCCGGCAAAAAATTTGCTGGTATAGGCAAGCACACCTGCTGAAAAGTCAGGTATCACAGCAGTGGTTTGCACTCCCTGTGTGGCAAGCAATTCTTTTGTTGTATATATGAACCCGAGCCGGGCATCTATCTCGTCACCGAACGTTAGTTTGCTCCAATCAATACTTCTCTGGAACGCAGAAGCCTCAATAGCCATATTTACTATAAAATAGTCCTTATTGCCATTATCTTTAAGAGTAAGCTGGTATGAATACATACCACTTACAGAATTGGTTGTTAAGTTTCCATCACCCGCGTGATCACTCATTACCTGGGCGCCAATTCCGCCTCCAATTCCGTCAAAATGCTCATCATACGAAGCTGCATAAGTAACAAAATTACCGGAAACACTAGGCCATTGGTCCCTGAAGTTTACACAAAAACGGGGCCCGCCGGCAGTTCCTGCAAATGCCGGGTTTAAGTAAAGTGGGTTTGCATAAAACTGAGTAAACTCAGGATCTTGTGCATATAATTTACCGTAAAAAGTAAATCCCACCACCAATAAAGTAAAAATACGTCTCAAATTTGTCATCAATTATCTTTTAAAAGCAATTACAAATATATAACTCTAAAATACATTTTCCAATTTTTTATCGCAGAACCTGAAGAATTTAATTTTTTTTCTTTTTTTTCTAAGCCGGTTTTTTGTCCTTTTTATAGCTTAATGCCGCAATTTGCAAATATTTTAGCTAAATTTGCTCGTATATCATTTTTTTATTTTCTTGCAATTTTAACTTTATAACTTCGTTTAGAATGAAAATCTTAAAAATGGTGTTGGCTTTTTTACTCAATTTTGCTAAAATTATAATGACTGTATCTACTATTTAAATGTATGAAACGTATTTTTAAACCTCATATTATAGCGCTTGGTATATTTTTTTCTTTCTGTACCGGCATAAATGCCCAAAAAACTGTCATTTCTTCATCTAACAGGCAGCAAGTTAACGCAAATAATGACAACCAGCAAAATAATTTTTCCCACATCTTACCCATCTCAGCCTCTTATTCTCAAAAGAAGGGTTTGGTATCCAGTGCTTTATACGGTTCATTACTTACTTCAGGTAATTGGTTCAAACTAGGCGTAACGAACGATGGGATATATAAAATTGATTATACCCTGCTTAAAAGTATGGGAATAAACCCCTCAACCGTGAATCCGCAGTATATACATATATATGGTAAGGCCGGCGGCATGCTTCCACAGGCTAATTCCGCCCTGCGCGATAATGACCTTGTAGAAAATGCCATCCAGGTGGTTGCTTCTGATACTGCATTCAGTCAAAATGATTATGTGCTATTTTACGCTAAAGGCCCCACATCGTGGACTTATGATTCGGCAAATAACTTTTTCCATCACCAGATAAATTATTATGCTGATACTGCTTATTACTATTTTAATGTTTCCACCATTGCGGGTAAAAGGATAACTACTATTCCGTCTTTATCGAGTTCTAACCCCAATATTGTTACTACCTATGACGCTCATGACTATCATGAAATAGACAAGGTCACAGATTTAACATCCTACGTTAAATCTGGCAGGGAGTGGTATGGTGAGCAATTCAACCTGCTAACTAATTATTCATTCAACTTTAATTACCCCTACTTTGATAATACAAAGCCGGTGAAATTTTACTCAGTAGTTGCCGCTCACGCATTGGATACCGGCAGTTCTTTTACTATAAATTTAAATGGTACGGATGTCAATCAGCCTGTAGGTCCTATTTCAGGAAATTGGGAAGATGCTTACGCAGCCGTAGCGATGAGTACTTTTAGTTTTAATACCTCTTCCGGCAACATTAATATAGTTTACAATTATAACCAATACTCCGGGGAAGAAGGCTGGCTTGATTTTTTTGAATTGAATCTAAGGTGCAGCCTTACTTATTCTTCCGGGCAATTGGCTTTCCGGGACGCGTCTTCACTTTCATCAGGAAGTATAAACCAGTTTCAAATTTCAGGCCCCTCAAATACACAGGTATGGGATGTAACTAATTTTCATAATATAGTGACACAAGGATTAAATTCGGGGGGCACATCTTTTAACGCAGATGCAAGTTCCCTGCATGAATATGTAGCTTTTGACGGCAGTAATTTTTATACACCGGCCTTATTTGGCCAAATCCCTAACCAAAACCTGCATGGCGCTGCGCCTGTGGATATGATCATTGTAACATATCCTGCTTTTTTGGACGCAGCTAACGAACTTGCGGCATTTCATAAAAGCCATGATGGGCTTTCTTGTCTTGTAGTTACTACTCAGCAGATATATAATGAATTCTCTTATGCCGGACAGGACGTTTCTGCAATCAGGGATTTTGTTAGGTATGTTTATAATAAAGCGGTAGCGCTATCTGTACGTACTCCCCGCTATCTCCTGCTTTTTGGCGACGGCTCTTATGACTATAAAAACCATTATTCAAACAACAGTAACTATGTACCTACCTATGAAAGTTATAATTCCACATCACCAGACGGATCTTATGCATCCGATGCTTATTATGGGTTTGTAGATAGCGCTGGCGGCTGGACCGGATCATTAGATAATGATGATTATTCTCAGCAAAATGATACTTTAGCTGTATCTGTTGGACGTGTGCCGGTGGAAACAGATCAACAGGCGCATGATTTTGTTAGTAAGGTGAAAAGGTATTGTTCACCACAAGCCCAGGGTGCATGGAGAAATATTGTAACGCTTATTGCTGACAGCTACCAGCCTGATGGAAATTTACATGAACAAAATACAGAATCGCTGGCTTCAATTATTGCATCACAAAGCCCAATAATTAACATAAATAAAATTTATCTTGATGCTTATCCTTTGATCCAGGATAATACAGGGCTTTCTGTTCCGGGTGCTGAATCAGCCATTGACCAGCAGGTTTATTCAGGAACTCTCATATTAAATTACATTGGGCATGGCGATGAAGTGTTGCTGTCTCATGATGATGTGGTAAATATATCTGACATTAATAAATGGACAAACCAATATGCAATGCCGCTTTTTATGACCGCTACATGCCAGTTTGGCGAGTTTGATGATCCCGAGGTAATAACGGGCGCTGAAACTGCGTTGCTTAAAGCTGACGGGGGCGTTATCGCGGTTTACACTGCTTGCCGTGTGGTTGAATCTTTTGAGAATTTGTCATTGGGAATTAATATTTATTCAAACAATCTTTTCAAAAAGATCAATTGCCAGTATCCTTCTATTGGAGAAGCATTCAGGGTTGGGCAAAACCTTTCCACTTTTGACCTGAACACCCGTAGTTTCGCTTTACTTGGTGACCCTGCCGTGCATTTGGCCATACCACAATATAATATTGTCACAGATACTATCCTTTCAGTTTCCAGCAACCAATCTGATACGATGAAAGCTTTGTGTACCATGAAACTTGCCGGGCACATTGCAGATTGTGACGGAAATACCCTGACAACTTTTAACGGGAAAATATTTCCCCTTGTTTATGACAAAGAACAAACCCTTCAAACACTCGGGCAGGAAACCTCTCCACTTTCTTATCGGGAATATACAAATATTATATATTCTGGCCAGGATAGTGTAAAAAAGGGACATTTCTCTCTTGAATATGTAGTGCCCAAAGATATCGATTACGTATACGGTCACGGCAAAATAAGTTATTATGCTGAGGATACTTTAATCGATGCAAATGGTTTTGATGATTCTGTAGTAGTAGGCGGTACCTGCCCTCATGCACTGGTTGATACCACCCCCCCTCTTATCAGCCTTTTTATGAATGATACAAATTTTGTTAGTGGCGGCCTGGTGAATGACCAGCCATTGCTTATAGCCAAAGTGAGCGATAAACTGGGGCTTGACGTTAGCGACTATGATGTAGGCCACCAAATGACAGGGATGCTGAATGATAGTGGCCCTATTATATTGAATGATTATTTTCAGGCAGCCCCGGATGACTATAGAAAAGGAACAATAAATTATAAATTTATCAATTCTCTTGCGAATGGTACATACCACTTAACTGTAAAGGTTTGGAATGTGGCAGATATTTCAGCCCAGGCATCTATTGATTTCGTAGTGGCAAATGCATCAACACTGGCCATATCAAATTTATCTAATTATCCTAACCCTTTTTCTAAATATACCACTTTCCAGTTTGATGATAATCAACCGGGCCAGAATTTGCAGGTTTACATTGATGTGTATAGTGTCCAGGGGAAATTGGTTTATTCATTGAATGATGAAATAAATTCTCCGGGAACTCGTTCAGTAGCCATACAATGGAATGGTGACGATGGTACCGGCGCCAGATTAGCCAATGGCATATACCTTTATCGGCTTACTGTAAAAACAGCTGATGGGCAACGGGCTTCCTTAACCCAAAAATTAGTAATAATGCATAATTAAACGAATATTCATAAATTTGCAACGAATATAAAAAAAATGAGAAATAACTTCAGGTACATTTTTACAGCCTGCTTTGCTTTGGTAATCTTTCCGTTTACAGGCATTCGCGCCCAGTCAAGCCTTTTAGGGCAGATTAATAGCCAAAGCAGGGTTATTACTACTGCTGTCCCCTTTCTGCTTATTACCCCTGATGCCCGTTCCGGGGGCCTGGCAGATGCAGGGGTAGCGATTTCACCTGATGCCAACTCTATAGCAATGAATCCGGCACAGCTTGCTTTTTTGTCTGAGCCCTTAGCGGTTTCTGCTTCGTATACTCCTTGGCTCAGGGAATTAGTCCCAGATATAAATCTTTCTTATTTGTCCGTTGCCAAAAAAATTGATAATTTTTCCGGTTTCGGCGCTTCGCTTCGCTATTTTACTTTAGGCAATATAACATTTACAGATAATTCCGGGAACACCCTACGCGAATTTTCTCCAAATGAGTTTGCGCTGGATTTGGGCTATGCACGTAAGCTTTCCGAACATTTCTCTATTGGTGTTGCCGGCAGGTTTATCTATTCTAATCTTGCCGGGGTGACTACCCTTAGCAACGGAAGCACCACTAATGCTGCCATTGCATTTGCCGGCGATATATCAGGATATTATACAAAGAAAGTGAAAGTAAGCGGCTACAATGGCGAACTTACTTATGGTTTTAATATTTCCAATCTTGGCAATAAGATAACTTATACGGATGAAAATGATAAAGATTTTCTTCCTCAAAACCTGAAAGTTGGAACGGCCCTTCATTTGGTAATAGATGACTATAATGAAATTACCGGTACTATTGATCTGAATAAACTATTGGTGCCTACCCCTCCCGTTTATAAAACTGATTCAGCAGGCAACCCAATAACCAATTTAAGGAGCGGTGGGCTTGAAATACTGGCAGGCCAGAACCCGAAGGTGCCTATCATACAGGGTGCAGTACAATCCTTTTATGATGCGCCAGGCGGTTTCAAAGAAGAAATGGCAGAGATTGATCCTTCTATCGGATTTGAATATTGGTATGATAAACAATTTGCGGTACGTGCAGGATATTTTTACGAAGCTCCTTCAAAGGGCGACAGGCAATTTGTTACAATAGGTGTGGGTATAAAATACAGGGTGATCCAAATTGATTTTTCTTACCTTGTGCCTGCTACCAGCCAGCTAAATGTACAGCACAGCCCTCTTGAAAACACTTTACAATTTACTTTACAATTCTTTTTAGGGAGGCCTAAAGTTGCAGACCCTAATGCCCCGGCAGTGGCTCCGGGCGCCACGGAATAATGAAATTTAAAATAGGTTTTGGGTTCGATGTTCACCGTCTTGGAGAGGGAGAAACCCTTGTGCTGGGTGGTATAAGTGTACCTTCTGATAAAAGCGCTATAGGCCATTCGGATGCAGATGTTCTTATTCATGCTATATGCGATGCGCTACTCGGCGCTGCCAACCTGCGGGATATAGGTTTTCATTTCCCTGATACAGATAATTCATTTAAAGGTATTGAAAGTAAAATATTGCTTTCCCGGGTAATGGATAAACTCAGGGCGCTTGGGTTTTCCCTAGGAAATATTGATGCAACTGTTTGCCTTCAGCAACCCAAAATAAGCCCCTTTATTGATGAAATGAAGGATATGCTTGCCGAAACTATGGCAGTAGATACGGAAGACATATCTATAAAAGCAACGACAACTGAAAGACTTGGCTATGTTGGCAGGGAGGAAGGTATAAGCGCCTACGCCGTGGCTTTGATTTATAAATAATAAATTAAGCATTAGACAGTGGATATGCTTTTAGTTCTTCTAAGGCAAGGCTCAGATTTATTCGTAAGACGGCTAAACACTCTTTCACTTTGGAAGAGGAAGGTTTTTTTAATTTTAAATTTTCAACGATTATTTCCAGGTTTTCCTGGCTCTTCATTCCCATATAAACCAGTTGGGATTTCATAAGGCTTGTACAAATAAATAAACCTTCCCAGTTTTTTTCATTTGCACATTTTTCCATTTTCTCCAGGTATGCAGGGGCAAAATGAATAAACATATTGATATACCTTTCCATTTTTACTTTATCTCCGCCTGTAAATTTATACAGGAACCGGAGGTCGGTTATTTTATTGGTTTCGGCATTCATTTTTTTAACCCGTAAATAAATTTATCAGGTTATTTGTGCACAGTTGTATCAGCGGGAGATGGGGCGGGAGCGGCTGTACTGTCACCGGCAGCAGGCTGGTCCATGGCATGGGTATTGTCAGGCAGCTTAATATCTACTTTCCATACGCCGTCTATTTTTGTCAGGTCAAGAGTTTTAGGAGATGGGTCGTCTTCAGTTTTGAAACCTACCGTGGCGGTTTTTCCGTCAGCAGCTATTTTTTCATCTTTTATTTCAAATTTCACAGGTTTTACCTGGCTGCTGTCTTGTGCGCTAAAGCTTTTGAGCATATCAAGGAATTTTCCAAAACTTTCGGTGCTGTATTTTTTTGCTTCGTCCCATTTCCGGGCATTGAGGGCAGTCAGGAATTTTTCGGCCACTTTTTTTGGCGAGCCTTCATTGCTGCATGAGGTCATTGTAATAAATGCTATAAGAACAATAAGGCCGGATTTAATCGCTTTCGTCATTTTTCTGTATTTATACTATTAATTGAGAATTTGCGGGCGAAATTACTAATTATGCGCCACTAATCGGTAAAATTAAAATTCGGAGTTAGAAAATAAATTTCCATGCTATTTTAGCATGAAAATAGCAAAGAATTCGATTTTTAAAAATGCAATAATTTAATATTCAAGCTATTGTGTTTTTGCATCCCTATAATTATCGAGGTTTAAACAAGTTAGCATCCGGTTCGCTCCAAACGCGGTTTTTATTTTTAAAAACCAGGTTGATCTTTTTAATCATAAGAATCAAGCACGCCGGGCCAGCCATTCGGACGGGGGGATTTTCAATAAGAACCAACGGCTGTTTGCCGGCATATCCCTTCATTTTTCCTTTGCATCTCACGGGTGCTGTCCCGTGAGATGTCCCTCTATAATAGAGGGAAATAGGGAGAAAAATCTAACCACCTAAAAAACAAAAAATTGCAACTATTTTAAAAATTATTAGAGGCCAGTTTGCTGGAAACAGCGTTTTTTAAAAGTTCCTAAAACAGAGCTTAAAAATGCAATATGCTAATAAATAAGCAGTTGCAATTTTTACGACTGATGGTTAAAATGAATTTTCCTATTATTAGAGGCCAGTTCGCTCCAAACAGCGTTTTTGCCATTCATCAAGCGCTATATACTTTTCATCAATAAATATATCCGCGAAATCGTTTTTCCGCCTTCCGTCCTCTTTAGCCTTCTGCGCAGGAGGGACACAGCCAATATACAATACCTTTATTAAATAACCAAATAAGTTTTCTGGTTATTTTTCTAAACTGATTTGGGGGTTTTAATATCGTTTTATATATTTGGGCAAATAAAAGGTAACAAAATAATGAAAAAGACTGTAATTCTTGTAATCTTCTCTTGCATGGCTATGTTGGCAAAAGCCCAACTTACCCTTGATTCCTTAGACTACCCAGTGCCAGAAATTGAAACAGACAGCTTGGTAAGTTTACCAGGTTTGAACAGTTTACCTAAACAAGGCGCAAATATGGAATGGAACTATGGCTCCGCATTCTTTTACAGGGGTCTTTCATCAATAGGTTTTTCTGCTCCCGCAAATAATAAATTTACCACTGCTACACGCAGCAGCATCCAATCTTTCCTATTGGGTGGTAATAACACTGCTGAGACAATCGTAAAAAACACGCTTTACTTTACCGATAATGTCAGTGGCTATGCCTATATTGGCTATTCCATCAAAAGACAGTCATTAATATCTAGGGGTCCTGGAGGTCTAGGCGATAGTCTTATTTTCCAGGTATTTGATACCAGTTTTGCTGCCAACCCCCAGTATATTCTCAAATACCCCGCTGCGTATGGTTCCTCTTGGTCTTATGCTGCCAGACTTACTTATCATCTCCGGTTTTATACAAGCCCTGTGGGCATATATGGTTATTATCCCGGACTTGAGATTATTTACAGAACCGTAACAGACTCTGTAGTAGGTTGGGGAAATATGGTACTACCTTATGTAAAGGATACAAGTATAACGGTGGGCTATCCGGTAATTATGATTAAAGAATCCTGGGTTGATATTGATAGTTTCCAGGTATCATTGCCATCCTATTCATCTGAAAATATCCAGCAATTATTGCAAAAAAACAACCTTTTTCAGGGCCAAAAAAACGGAACTTTTACATATACATTTTATAGGGCTGGGTATTCTGCGCCCCTGGCTAAATTTTGGGCAAATGATGCAGAATTTCATTACCTTGAATCAGCAGGTTTCGATCCTAATAATACCATGCGCACAGGCATAAAAAATATAAGCATGCCTGTAGTAGCGGATATATATCCTAACCCGGTCACATCGTCTGGCTTTACTATTACTTTCGCCCGGCAGGATAATGCGCCCAAAAACCTTACTATCACCAACAGCCTCGGGCAGGTAGTGCAGCGCCTCCCATTGGCACAAAACCAAACTACTGCCACCATAAATGTACCCCCCAGCCTCGCCAATGGCATGTACTACTATACCATCACCGAAACTGAAGGTGGTGGAATGGTGAGCGGGAAATTTGTACTGGTAAGGTAAAATGGAATGGTTGTGCTTTTTGCTAATAATGTAACAAATTAGCAAGAAAGCGAACCTTCCTGCTTACATCCCCTGCGCCTTATTAAAATCGGCGGACTTCCCTACGGGAATAGAAAGGTTTACCCATTCTTTGCCCTTTACCTGCTTGGCAATATATACTATCTGCCCTATGTGGTAGGCATAGTGAGTCAATTGCCTGTTGAGCGCCTGGTAAACCGTGTGGGGCTTTTTTCGGATGTAAACAATTTTGCGCATATCCTCATCGTCCTTCAACGGTTTAATCGCATTGAATAAGCAGTCCCAACCAGAACCCCATTGCTTCATCAGCTCTGCAAAGTCTTCGTTGGTGTCCACAAATTCAGCGTCACGGTTGCGATCGGCCTTTTCCCCATCGGTATGGAGAAAGTCAGACCAACGTGAAACCATGTTTCCACTAAGGTGTTTGATGATGATTGCGACACTGTTTGATTCGGGATTGGGTTGCCAGTGAATCTGGCTCCCTGATAGTTGGGTAATAGCTTTTTCACCCAGATCTTTGTAGGCTTCAAATTCGCGGATAGCGCTTTGAAGATAACCAATTTGCATTGTTTCTTTCATTTCGTCAGTAATCTGTTAAAAATTTTAAACCAGCGTTAAAGTCCATATATATTTTATAATTTTATCACTATACAATTTCTGTTCATTTTATGTTCGCAGAAACTGCTTTTTTTTCGGATTGCAAATATCTGATGTTTTTCAGAATATTGTATATTAAATTTTTAATAATTTGGTAACATTGAAAATTAGTTATTCTGAAAATAAAGCATAAAGGCTAAAAATGCCCTCTATTGAATTTTAAGGCCCTTTTTTCCAAAACACGCTTCCGAGACAAAAAACGACATATTTTTGCCGGATTATAAAAAAATGAAAAAAGCGACAAGGTGACATAGGGCTGAAGCCCTATGCTATTGAGCCTGCGTTAGATAATTATGCAATCGTATTGTTCTTTATGGGTACACTTGATTTGGGCTACAAAAGATAGGGAATCAATGATTGGTAAGGGGTCAAAGTATAAATTATACGACAAAATTCGCTCAATTGCCATTGAAAAGAAATATCATCTTGATTTTATCAATGGAATGGAAGACCATATTCATTGTCTTTTATCTTTGTCTACTGTGCAGAATGTAAGTACAATTGCGAAGGATTTAAAAGGCGGCTCTTCAAATTGGGTTAATGAAAATAATTTAGGCGATGGTATGTTTAATTGGCAAGATGGCTATTCAGCGTTTTCCGTAAGCCCGGGAAACGTAATCAAAGTCCGTAATTATATCAGGAACCAGGAAAAACATCATCTTGGTATGAGTTATTCTGATGAATTAGAAAAACTTAAAAAAATGAGTAATCTTGTAAAATAGAATCGAATGCTCAATAGCGTAGGGCTTTAGCGCTACGGTGAAAAGGCAGAAAGAAAGAAATGCTGAATAATAAATGGGTTAAGCTCTAAGTTGATGGAATGGGAAAAGAGGGAAGGCTCAATAGCGTAGGGCTTTAGCCCTACGAATCAAAAGTATTATAAAAAAATGAAAAAAGCTGCCGGTTTACTTTTTATCAGCCTGTTTTTAATACAGATTACAGCGTATTGCCAAAAAGGCAAAGAAGAAGCTGCTGCATTGCTGCAGGTTATTAAAACACAGGTTCAAAAGAAAATGGTAGACAGCGCCATGGCAAATACTGAATACCTCCTTGCTCACCTTAAACCCGACAATAGCACAAAAACAGAAGCCCGACAGATAGCTCAAAGTATATATGACACTCTTGTAAATGAAGCCGAAAGGAAATTGAATGCGGGATATATAGCTATTGCGTCTGCTAAATATCAAAAAGCTTCAGGTTTTTGCACATCAATTGGTCAGCTATGCACAGATAAGGGTCAGGCAGGACTTGTCTCTGCAAAGACTGCCATGTATAATGATATAATAGCCAAGGCTAAGATAGAACTTGAAAACGACAACCTAACCGATGCTGAAATCCTTGCTGACAAAGCTAAAACATATGCCAGCCAAAACCCTGATGCCATAAAAAGCAGCGCCGCTGCGAATGAAGTCCTTACAGGCATCCGCCAAAAATACTACAAGCGCTACCTGATGAAAGTAAAGGAAGCGATGGAAGCAAAGCATTACAACACTGCCCTTCTCCGTTTGCAGGAGGCGGATACTTTTCTGAAAGATAACGGCCTGAACAGGGATGCCAACTATTTCCAGTTATTAAAAGCAGCCTCTAAACCCGTAATAGCGGCATTCATTGATAAAGCAAATGACAGCAAAGACAACCTCACCAAAGCGCGGCGATATTACCATTCTGCCGATAGCCTTGCCAGCCTCTCAGGCTTAAACGAAGGCCACATGAAAGACGAACTGGAAGCCCTGGGCAAGGAGGTACAGAATAACGACTGCATGTACTGGCAGGCAGCTTTCAAAAACCTCATTTCAAAAGCAAATGGTTTTGAGGAAGACAGGAACTTCAGGGCTGCCATAGAAACCTATAAATTCGCTGTGTCAAAAAAGGACTCTGTGCCTGGCTGTCATGTTGATTATCAGTTAGCCGAAAACAAAATAAATGAATTAAAACCCGCGGCAGATTATCAAAAAATTATGACAGCCTCTTCTGAAGCAGAGAAAGATAATAAGTTCCAGGCCGCTATACAGGAGTACGACAGCGCCGAAAACATTCTCATTCATGACTCATTATTAAGGTTTGGGCTTACCCAAAGAACTACTTACGTTTTTGTCATGGAGCATTCTGACCCTGATTTTTTGATGGCTGGCGCAGAGTTTTTCTCTAATTCCAAAATGCCGGATAAGGCGCTGGATCTGCTTAAACAGTCATTTAAAGCAGGATTTGGATCATCTGCGAAAGACCTGCAGCATACCATCGCCATCCAATTGGCTGAATCTGATTTCAAAACCCAGCCCAGTGAAAACCCTAAAAAACTGGCTGATCAATATTGTGATGATGATGATAAGCTTAGCGTTCTAAAGAAAGCATACCTGAAAGCCCGTAAAGGAATGAAGGGAGATCAATAGTTTCCCGCAAAAGTCAGCACATAGCCATTCAGGTCCTGTATGGCAAACTCTTTGGTGCCATAAGAAGTATATCCAAGCTTCTTTAGCACAATGACGTAGTCGCTGATATTGTCATAGAAGGTATCTATGTTGTCAATATTGATATAGAGGGTCATCAACCCGTTTTCCCTGCCTTTCAGTATAGGATATTCGTCAGCCAGGCTTTTGCTTTCCTGGAACATAAGGGTTATTTCGCCCTGTTTCATCATCGCCCAGTCGAATTTTCCTTCTTCCGGCACCGACATGATCAGTTCAAAACCAAGTATTTCGCTGTAATACTCTACCGTATCATTTACATTTCTTACCGCCAGGTTCGGGCTCAGAGCCGTCATGGCGACGGTTTTGGTATTCTGCATTGCCATTGTAATGAAATTCATACTTACTCCTTTTTTTATTAAAGACGAACAAGAACCCGAAATGTGAGGTGGTAACGATGACTTTTTGGTTCGTATCACTCTAATTCCTAATTCCTAATTCGTAATTCCCCCTTTCTTTCCCTACATTTGTACAATGGCAGAGCTACCCGTACAGCAGCATTTTTTCGTACTCATCAAAGACAAACTTCCTCCCAGCCTTTCTTTGGTGGATGAAGTGGCCGATTTGCTTAAAATCAGCACCGACAGCGCTTACCGCCGCATCAGGGGCGAAAAGGAATTGTCCTTTAATGAGATAGAAAAACTCTGCACCCATTTTCATTGCCCGATAGACGCGCTGTTTAACCAAAAAGTAACTGACCAGGTCAGTTTCAGGTACAATTCCCTCAATTCCGCCACTTTCAATTTTCAGGATTACCTTAAATCCGTCTGCGCCAGTATGCGCAGCATCGTAGTAAACCCTGAAAGAGAGATGATCTACGCCGCCAAAGACATCCCTATATTTTACCATTTTCTTAATGATGAGGTGGGCGCTTTTAAATCCTTTGTCTGGCAAAAGACGCTGATCGGTTTTCCGGAGTTTGAAAACAAGAAATTCCTCCTATCCGATACGCCAGATGCTTTGCTGCGCCTTGGCAAGCAGTCCCTCCACGACTACATCAATATCCCCGGCGCTGAATTGTGGAACGTGGAGTGCTTTCACAGCCTGTTCCGCCAGATCGAATTCTACTGTGAGGCGGGCCTTTTCGAAAAGCCTTCAGAAGCCCTGCTTATCGTGGAGAAAACAGGCGAACTTATCAGCCACCTGCACCTCCAGGCCGCACTTGGCAAGAAATTCCTTCCCGGCGATGAACCGCCTATGGAAAGCAATTATAAAATGTATGCCAACGAAGTGTACCTGTCTGATAATACTGTCCTTGGCATCATGGGCGACCGTAAAATAGCTTTTCTCACCCACTGCGCCCTCAATTTCCTGGCTACAGAGAATGAGAAGTTCTGCAACACCACCCAGGAATGGTTCCAGAACCTCATCAAAAAAAGCAGCCTTATATCCTCTGTCGGCGAAAAAGACCGCAACCGTTTCTTTTCACAGGTTGGCGCTAAATACGAAGCTTTAAAGGAAAACGTAAAGCATTTGCTGAGGAAATAAACTTACGCAGGTTACTAACTTTCATTTTCTTGTTTCTTCAAAATATAGAATGAAAAAGGACACTAAATTCACATTAAGTTCGCAGTTTGGTATTGATGGATAGTGTTTTATTATATTTTTAAGTTATTGATTTTAAGCATATTAAATCTGGCCTCATACTAAAGTAGTGTAAAGTAGTATGCGCTTACCTTTGGAATCTTACGCGCGTAAATCATTGGGGTGTGTTTTAAAGAGTCGCCAACAGTAGCGGGAGCAGGAAGTTTATTTTTCATAGTGCTAATGTACGCATATTCTCTGGTATCTCCAAATACAATCTCCCTTTTTTTCATTCTGTAGAGCCTGTCCCGCTTATTTGCGGGAGAACTCTGTTTATCTCGAAGTGCAAATGCTAAATATATCCTTTTATTCCCTTGTTGGTTTTATCACCAACAAGTAAGAATAATATCAACGAAGGGAGAGATGGGATAAAAAACCCTCAATAATGCAACGCAATTTTAATGTTCGTCAGGAATAGTTTTATGGCTATGGCCAGCAAAACCACCCCAAATATTTTCCTTAAAACACTGATGCCGGCCGGGCCCAGCAAATGCTCAATTTGACGTACAAGCCTTAAAACGAAATAGATAACCACCACATTTAAAACGATGCCGATTAAAATAGTGGGGATATTGAACTGGCTGCGCAGGGATAGTAGGGTGGTCATAGTGCCTGTGCCGGCTATCAACGGGAAGGCAAGCGGCACGATAGAGGCGGTGGCGGGGATATTGTCGCGGTAGATGCGGATGCCAAGCAATAATTCCATCGCGATAAAGAAAATAACAAACGAGCCCGCAATGGCAAATGAAGGTTTGTCTATGCCAATAATATGAAGGATGCCTTCGCCAAGGAACAAAAAGGCCACCATGATGATCATGGAAACCAACGCGGTACGGAATGCTTTTATATGG
>Ga0302280_1000980_pt1 | contig 24675 bp, 25 predicted proteins | sample III_Fen_E1_1_FD_198771 | JGI IMG/M metagenome (GOLD analysis project Ga0302280, IMG submission 198771) | Peat permafrost microbial communities from Stordalen Mire near Abisko, Sweden - III_Fen_E1_1 | ecosystem: Environmental > Terrestrial > Soil > Wetlands > Permafrost | place: Sweden: Abisko... | reverse complement strand
GGGAAATCATATTAATTAGTGCAAATGAGAAGTAAAAATAATATGTAAAACGTGTGACAAGATACTAAAATATAAACTTTAAACATATTTTCACAATTTCTTATGAACACTAATTATGGCTAAATGAAAAGTATAAGAGAAGGCCAATTGGAGTATTGCACTAATTAGTGCAAATAAGAAGTAAAAATAATATGTAAAATTTATGATGACAATACAACGAGTTGTCATTATTGTGCAGATAAAATAAGGTAGATCATTTTTTTATATTGTTCTTTATTACTATTTTTATTCATTAGCAAACCAATCATTCTTGAAAAGCATTCTTTATTATATTTTATTTTTGATTTATCTGTCATAAATGTTTTAAAGTTAATATGATTCCAATGCATACCTATTTTATTACAATTATCACATTCATAATCTCCATGTGTGATTCCAATGTAATCAGTGACATTATTTTTTAGTGATTGTAGCATAATTATTATTTTTATATTATTGTGAAGATTTATTTCATTGAAGAAATCAATTTTTTAGTATTTTCATGTAATCAATATCATACACGAATCGCAATATGAGCAATATGATTGGTTTAGGCAGATATTGCATATATTTATGTTCAGATTTATTTTTATATTTCGAGATTAGTAATACTGTCATAATTTCTTTTTCAATGTGCAATCTTTTATATTTTAGTAGATTATCAAGTGAACAACATTTTTTACCATTTGTATATACATTTTGCAATGAATTATTTGGATTTTTTATGATAAAATTAGATATTGTATCAACATCACAAATACCAACATCTAATGAATAGATTTGTGTATTTTCGTGCATCCAGTCAACGAAATATTCATTATATACTCTCCAACAATCAAAATGTTTTACAGATGTATTTTTCCAATTTTTTTTGTAGAATAACTTATCATTGCAATTTATTGTAATTTTTTTTATACAAGATGGAAATTCATAATCACCATATTTTGTGTCTCCTCTTACATTTAACCAATGTATTTTATTGTCACTTAATATATCATGACAATATTGCAAGTTATTCACAGGACACATTAGCATTCCTTTTTTTAAATCCAAATATATATTGAAATCATAAAAAAGTACATTTAAATTGATTAGTTGATTTTTTGCATATACTTCATTTTTATAAAAAGTATAAATGTCAAATATTAAATTATTGCACATTTCACTTTTTCCAATAGTGATATTAAGACGCCCATTAAAGATATATGTGCTTAAATTCTTTTTTAGTGATTCTAATATATCCATTTAGTAATGTATTTTTTATTATAGAATCTTTTTTCAATAAAAAAATCAATTTTTTGTATTATTGGAACAATGTATGTTGTATTTTCATGTAATCAATATCATACATATATTCTAGGATCAAATTTATGATAGGTTTTGGGGCATATTTTTTATATTTATGATTAGATTTGGATATTAGAAACATTGTTAGAATTTGATTGTATACATTTATTCTTTTATTTTTGAGCAGTGAAATTAAGTTTTGGTGGTTGGAATTAAATTTATTTGATTTGATATATTGCAATGAATGATTTGGATTGTTTTTTATAAATTTATACATATCATTTTCAATACTGCGATGAATATTCATTTTATATATTTGTGTATTATTTTTTAACAAGTTAATACAATCTTCCAATAGACAACTACCACTTAAATCTAGATATCTAACACTTGATTGTTTCCAATTTATTGCATTGTAAAAAATATTTCCATATATTGTTAATTTTTTAATATTTGGGGACAATGATACATTATTCATATTAGTGTAATTCAGATTATTGCAATAATACCATTGTATTTTTTAATCATTCAATATATTTTTAAAATATTTTAGATTTTCAAGATTGCAGGACAATAATTTTTTTCTCAATATTATTTCTATATCATCATTGTCACAACGAACACGCAATTCAACATTTTTATTTTTTTTATAAATTTCACAGAGCACTTTATAAATTTCATCAAATATGTAAGTACTTCTATCTGTTTTTTTTACATAAATTTTAAGTGCATGATTTACCATGTATGCATATGGATCCTTTTTTAATGATTCAATCATATCAATTGGTTTCATTGTATTATTTAAAATTATATTATTATGAGTTTACATTTCAATAAAAAAATCAACTTTTTAAATTAACATATTATGTATCATCATATAATCAATATCATATATATATCTCAAGATCAATTTCATGATAGGATTTGGTATATATTTTTTATATTTATGTCCATATTTGATGATTAGAAGAATCATTAATATTTTATTATTGACAAGAATTCTTTTATTTTTGAGTAATTGATTTAATTTATTACAACTGACTTTTTTATGTTCAGAATAGACATATAATAATGAATTATTGGGAGTTGTTTGAATGAATTCTAGGACAGTGAAAATATAATTGTCAGATATATCAAGTGAATAAATGTCTGAATGTATTTTGAGCCATTTTAATATATCATCATGTGTCGAAATGCCCCAAAAATCAATAAATTTTATATTTGTGTTATTCCAGTATGTTTCATGTGAGTTGGAAAGTTGATTCACATTAAAATTTAGTGAAAGTTTTTTTATATTGGGTGATAAAAGATTTATATTTACAAGATGATTTTGATTGACATATCCATAACGCATATTTAACAAATTTATGTTATTTTTTTTGAGTATATTACAAAAATACTGCATATATTCAGTTTGAAATTGTCGACCAAATGTGATGCGTTTATAATGTAGATTTATAGTTATAATAGATAATATATTATCATCAACAAATTTTAGTGATTTTTTAGTGTCATGGTAATATTTTTCATATAATTCAAATATTTTATCAAACATTGAAACATCTTTTCCTACATTATTTATTTTTATTGTAATATTAAAGTCATCGTGAGTATAATTTAATGATTCAATGGTATTCATTATTTGAATTATCTTATTATGAGTTCATATTTCAATAAAAAAATCAATTTTTTAAATCAAACTGTCATGTATTTTCGTTATTGCATTTTTATATATTCAATATCATACATATATTCCAATATTATTTTCATGATGGTTTTTGGTGCATATTTTATATATTTGTAGGTTGTTGCATTTTAAACAGTTTCATGCATTTTTATATATTCAACATCATACATATATTCCAATATTATTTTCATGATGGTTTTTGGTGCATATTTTATATATTTGTGGCCATGTTTTATGATTAACATAATAGTTAAAATTTGTTGTTTAATAATTATTCTTTTATTTTTAAGTGATCTTTTCAAATCACGAAAAGATGTATCCAAGTTCGATGCATAAACATATTGCAATGAATTATTTGGATTATTTTTGATAAAATCACATACTGTTTGTAAATATGAGCTTTGTATATCCAACGAATATATTGTTGTATTTTTTTTCAAGAATTGTGTAAATTTTTTATCTGATAGCATTTCCCAACAATCATAAAATCGTATTGTTGTATTTTTGTTGCAGATATCATTTAAGAATTCATATTGATTATCATTATAACATGAAACGCTTATTTTTTTTATATATGATGGCAATTCAACATTTGCTGTTTTTTGATAAATTGTATTGTCTGGCAAAGAAACAAAATCAACATTATTTATTTCTCCATTATTTAAGATATTCATGCAATATTTCAGATCTTTTTTTTTACAAATTACTAATTTGTTTTTTAGGTTTATGCCTATGAAACTATGTTTTGTTTCATCTTGTATGTATATTTCTTCATTTGTTTTATATAGTTCATTTTTATAAATTTTATATATATCATCAATGATGGTTATATTTTTCTCTTTCTCTTTTATGTTAATGTAAAATTTGTGTGATAATTTGGTTATTGTATAATTTTTTGATGATTCTGACATATTAATTATATAATTACATAATCATGAGTTTATATTTCAGTAAAAAAATCAATCTTTTTGAGAACATTTAATCAACTTCTTCCACATACACTTTTTTGACAATTTGTAAAAAGTTACATTGTGGATGTTGCAATTTGAAATCAATGGATATAGTTTCATTATAGCATTTTAGTACTTTTAATTTTGGGCAATAAAGATTTCTTGTTGATTGATGAAACAAATATCCAAGTTGTAAATATTCTAGATTACATGTATGTATATTTTTAATTGGATGATCAAATCTATGATTAAATTTCAAATATTTTAGATTATTACATTTTATTTTTTCAATTGGTTGATTGAATTCATGTCCAAGTATCAAATATTTTAATTTTGGACATATTAGATTTTCAATTGATTGATTAAAAGTATATCCAAATTTAAGATATTTTAATTGTGGGAATTCAATATTTTCAATAGGTTGATTAAAAAATGATGAAAGTTCAAGATATTTTAATTGTGGAAATTTCAGATGATCAAGTGAATCATTGAAACTGCCAAGTATTGTGAGTTTTTCTAGTGATTTGCAATTCAAATATTTAATGGTCCCATTAAAATTTGACAATACTAATTCTTTTAAATTTGTAAAGTACGTTAGATTCAAATCTATTTTCCAAGAGTAATGATCAATAGAATGTGCTATAATTAAAGTTGTGATATCTTTCATTTTATTTGTATATTCATTATGTGTTACACTTGTTATTTCATTTATATAATTTCGATTATATACACCTAATATTATTTCATATATTTTATATGTTAAAGTTGTTGGTGTATTTTCGAAATATTTTAATATTCTGATATCATTGGTTTTGATATGTTTTATATTTTTTGTATATCTCTCTCCAAATTTTATGATGTCATATGTTGGAGATGAAAAATTTGAGAATTGTTTTTCAAAATTATATATTAGATTATTTCTCATGTAATCAGTTGTTTTTCTTGATATGTTTTTATTTGTTAGATTGAGTGCTCTCATTGCATTTGTATTTAGGAATTTGCATATGGTATGTATGATATCTTTAGGTAATGCATTGATCATATATTAACTTTTTAATGTATATTTTTGGGGATATATTGGTTATTTGTTTCAATTTTTTATTTTATGTGATGAATTAAAGTATATATCAAAGCAAACATTGTAATATTTTGATGAAATATTAATAAATGATATATAAATTTTTTTATTTTGGATAATATGCACAAAAAGTTGAAAAGTAAATATATTGATATATCCATTAAAAGTAGCTATTTTACAAGTTACACAACAATGAAGTTATTCAGAAAGATCAAATGCATAAACACAAACATAAACAAGATCAAGAGTAAATCAAAACTTTTTGTGTTTAGATCAAATACATCAAGTACATCAAATAATATTAAAACCAAGGAATTTCCAATAATAGGTTATTTTGCAATTGGATTTACTGGAGGATCATTACTTTTATATAATATTTTCAAGGAAAAAGAAGAACCATATTATAACATTAGTTCACCAAGTAAATTATTAGTACGTGCAGTTGCAATAAATGACCATAGATTGGTGGATTTATTATTGAAAAATAAGAAGGTAAATCCAGAGTATATATATGGTCGAGTATCATTTATACATAGATTGATTACAATGTCGGATTTTAATTTTGCAATGTTTGAAATATTCATTAAAAATGGTACAAAAATAGATATTTTGAACAAAGAAATAGATCCATTTGGCGGAAACATATTTTTTGAAATAGCACGTTCGCATACAAATATTGAAGAATATGCAAAATTGATAAAATATTTGGCAAAGAATGGGATTGATATTAATCATGAAGATTACAGAGGAACCACTTCATTGGCATTTGCAATTGGGAGATCAGATGAGATAAAAGATGAGAGATTACAGATGCATTTGATTGAAGCATTTGTCGAATCAGGAGCAAATATTGGATATATAGAGTTAGGTACTGCATCAAATATTAGAAAAGATACATTGGTTAGTGATACATACAAATTAAATTATTTGTTGGAAAATATGGAACAATCAAAGAAAATAGAAATGATGAATGTCATTATGATTGGGATGATGGATCAAATTAGAACAGAGTATATAAATATTGATACTTTTAAAATATTTTGTAAACATTGTGCTAATATTAATGAGAATTTGATGAAGATAATAGAAAACAAAGAAAATATTCCAGAGATTAAGAGAATATTGAAAGAGAATGATATAAATATATAAGTGTTTTTTTATAACCATAATTGCACATGTGATTCTTTTAAAAAGTTGAAAAATAGATATATTGGTATATTTAATTAAATTATTGTTTGAAAATAATGAATAATCATCATATTTTTTGTTGTGAAAATGGAATAGTGTATGGATATGGAGCAAATGATGATAATCAATTAGGAATACGTATTTTCACTGATTTTGTGAATGAACCAATTAAATTAAATTTTAATTTTAAAATTGTTGATATTGCAATGGGAGAGGCGCATACATTATTATTGACTGATAAAAAAGAATTGTATGGTTGTGGAAGAAGTATGCATGGTGAATTAGGACTTGGTGTGTCAATGAAACAATACAAATTAGTCAAACTATTGGACAATGTGAGATTAATTGCATGTGGTCGTGGTCATTCGTTGGTGTATACATATGATAAAAAATTATATGGATTTGGTCATAATCTAGAAAGACAGATATCATTGTTAAAATATGATAATTTTTATGAGCCACAAATAATGATGGAAAATATAAATATAAAAAAAATTTGGTGTGGTGGAAATTTTTCTTTTGTGTTTGATACAGACAATAATTTATATGGTTATGGTAAAAATGATCATATGCAATTGGGAAAAGATTTGATAAATGGCAATAAAGTTTCATTTGATTTGTTTGGCAATGATGAAATAAAAAAGATTGCATGTGGCTATGATTTTTCATTAATATTAACAAATTCTGTTGGATTGTATGTTTGTGGCAATAATAAAAATGGTGAAATTGGATTAATTGATAAAAAACCATTTGGTAATTATTTACAATTATTAGAACTACCATTTGATCATTCTAATATAAAAGATATATGTTGTGGAAGATACTATTCTGCTATATTAACATATGATGGAAATGTGTATTTGAATGGTAATTATGGATATGGTCTTAAATATGAATTAATGAAAATAATATCAATAAATACTAAATTTTTTGTTGGAGGATCACGCAATATTATTCTTTTTCAAAATGACAATAAAATTATTAGTGCATCATATAAAAAAGAAGAAATAAAAATAAATAATAAAATATTAATGATGAACAATAAGATTATTTCATGGACACCAGAACATCACAGTAATTTAGATGAAAAATTTAAAAATGGTATATTCATTTTTATGATGATATATGATAGATTCAAAAAATCAAAATGTCCAATTGGTAAGTATGTGATTTTTAATATTATCAAATATGTGAATGAAATGAATTAATTTATGATGAAAAAAGTTGAAAATAAAATACATAGATATATGCTATTGTTATATTATAAAATAATAATGAACGATCATCATTTTTTTTGTTGTGAAGATGATACAGTGTATGGATATGCTCATTACAGTGAAAATTGTGACGATTATGATTATGGGCAATTAGGAGTAAATATTTGTGGGCAATTTGTTCACTCAATCAATTTAAATTTAAAATACGTTGATATTGCATTGGGAGATTCACACACATTATTATTGACTGATAAAAAAAAGTTATATGTTTGTGGAAGAAATGAAGATGGTGAAATTGGTTTTGAAAAATCAATTATAAGACAAGCAAAACCAATAAAAATTATGGATAATGTAAAACTAGTTGCATGCGGTAATTGTCATTCAATGGTGTATACATATGATGGTAAATTATATGGTTTTGGTTGTAATATTTATGGTCAATTGTTATTGTCCAGTTGTGCAAATATTTATGAACCAAAAATAATAATGGAAAATGTGAATTTAAAGAAAATTTGGTGTGGAGGAACCTTTTCTTTGGTACTTGATGAAGATAATAATTTATTTGGATTTGGTTGCAATAGGCATTATGAATTGGGAATGCCTTCAAGATTGATAATTAACAATAGATTATTATTTGATTTTTTTGAGACCAATGAAATAAAAAAGGTTGTATGTGGATTTGATTTTTTACTTATATTGACAAATTCTTCTGAATTATATGTATGTGGTAATAATGAAAATGGTGAGATTGGATTAACAATTAAATCATCATCAAATATGTTACAATTGTTAAAGTTACCATTTCACCATTCTAAAATAAAAGACATATGTTGTGGAAGATTTTACTCTAGCATATTGACACATGATGGAAATGTTTATTTGAATGGTTCGTTTTATAGTGGATTTGAAATAAAAAGTACAAAAATAATATGCACAGATACTAAATATTTTTCCGCAGGATCACAAAATATTATTCTTTTTCAAAATGACAACACAATAATTTCAATGTCCAATGAAAAAGAAGAAATAAAGATTGATAAAAAAATAAAAATGATAAACAATAAGATTATTTCATGGATGCCAGAATATCACAACAATTTAGATCAAAAATTCAAAGATAGTATAATAACTTTTATGATGATATATGATAGATTCAAAAAATTAAAATGTCCGATTGGTAAGTATGTGATTTTTAATATTATTAAATATGTGTATGGAGTAGGATTTATGTGATTTTTATATTATTATTCATCACCAAAATAAAAATTTATTTATCAAAAAGATTGAATAATAATCATAATATATATACTTCAAATATATTAAAAGTGAAACAATGGAACATTTACCAAGAGACATAATATATGTGATATGTAGATTTTTGGATAATCAAAGTATATATGTTATGAATTTGATCAATAAAAGTATATCAAGAAAGATAACATATTATATGGTTTATAATTTTACATATGATGTGAAAAAGATAATGGTTGATATGTTATTGGAGAAATGTATAAATGAAGGAAGGCAACAAAAATTTCATTTTGAGTATATTAGAAAGATAAAAACAAATGATATGAAGGTATTAAAGATATTTGGTGGTAGAATAACTCATTTGACATACAAAATTAAGAAAAATAAAAAAATGGAGAATATTGATGAAATGAAGAATGTGATATATTTATCAATTTTTGATGATACAAAAGAACATACATGTTTGGATTTACTGGGTTATTCAAATTTGAGAGAATTGGTGTTTGGATATAAATTTGACAGACCAATAAAAAATATAAATTGTGTATCTTTAGCAGAATTACATTTTTTTGATCAATTTAATGGTTCAATAAAGAGTTTGAATTGTCCAAATTTAATAAAATTGAGATTTGGGAAGTATTTTAATAGACCAGTGGAAAATTTGAATTGTCCAAATTTAAAGGAGTTGATATTTGGAAAACATTTTAGACAACCTATTGAGAAATTGAATTGTCCAAATTTGGAAAAAGTTGTATTTGGTAAATATTTTAATCAATCAATAGAAAAAATGATTTGTTATAATTTGGAAGAAGTAGTATTTGGTGAATATTTTGATGGATCAATCGAGAAAATGAATTGTCCAAATTTGAAAAAAGTCGTATTTGGTAAATATTTTAATCAATCAATAGAAAAAATGATTTGTTATAATTTGGAAGAAGTAGTATTTGGTGAATATTTTGATGGATCAATAGAGAAAATGGATTGTCCAAATTTAAGGAAAGTAACATTTGGAAAATATTTTAATAAACCAGTGGAGGAATGGAATTGTTGTAAATTAGAGAAATTAAAGTTTGGTGAATATTTTAATCAACCAGTGAATAAATTGAATTGTCCGGAACTGATTGAATTGGTGTTTGGAAAAGATTTTAGACAACCAATAAAAGAACTTAATTTCACAAATTTAAAAAAAATAGTATATAATAATGAAATTTATATAGCAGATGATATTTTACAAAAAAGTTATGAATACAGTGGAGATTATCCTGAATGATATGCTAAATTATTATACACAATAGATTTATGTGAATATATATATTTTTGATTTATTTAATAAAAAGTTGAAAAAGTATTATATTGTATTTTGCATTAATTGTCAATTTACACCCTTGAAGATTTAAAATGCCGATTTTACTCAACAAAAAAATATTCAAGGTTTGCCCGTTGCAGAGCGTGTAAATTATGATTTTGTTAAGGCGACAACCTTAACTGATTTTTTTGGCTTTCTTTTGAACGACTTTTTTACTTTCTCTTTTTTGGGTTTTTCTACTTTATCATCATCTTTCTTTTCTCTACATAAATATTTTGGTCGTTCTAATCCATTAATTGCGTTTTTAGCAATTCTATATATATTTGTGGCACCATTTACATCTCTGTTCCATACATTAAAACAGTTCTTACAACTGATTAACCCATGAACTAAGATATTACCACTCTTATATGGTTTTGGATTTTTTCTGATTTGAAATTTTTCACATCTTCCAATTTCGGTTTTACAAATTGAACACATACAACTTGTTCTAAATTCATCAACTAAATATACTTTATAATTATTCTGTCTAAATAATTTACGCATTCTAACCCCTTTAGTTGCTTCCTTATATTTCATTTGTTTCTTTTGTTCCCAATCGCCAATCGTAATAACAATTTCATCAGGTTTTCCAAATATTTTTTTAAAATTATTTATCATTTTTTGTTCATGTTTCTTTTTATTTATATATCCATTTAGTTTGAGTTTTCTGAATATATATTTTTCATAAAACTTGTATAATTTATTATTTATTTCACTTTTCTTTTTTATATATTCCTTAAAATCTTTTATAATTAATGTTTTTCTATTAAGTTTTGATAATTCTGTTTCATATTCAATTATTGTTTTTCCATCTATTTTTTCTTTCTTGAATTCTAAAATTATTTTATTATATTTTTTAATTTTACATTCTTTTCTTCTACTGTCTTGTGTATATCTAAATTCATTTGCTTTCTTATCATCATCATCAACACAGTATAAAATATCTGATTTTCCTGGATCAATTGCAACTATCTTTTTATTTTTAATGTTAGTATAATCACTCAATTCATCTATGTATTGTTCTGAATTTGAACCTACTTTAATATTAGGTATTCTTTTACCAATTAAATCATTTCTTAACATCAAAATAGAACAACTTACTCCATCTGTTTCTATCATATGATGAAAAGTATATTTTGGTTTCTTAAAACATTGTTTTTCAATCCTAAAGAAGAATTCCCAAATTTTATTTTCGTATTTTTTCAAATTACCTTCTAATAAATAGTCAGTTTTATTACCTTGTTTTTGTGTAAAAAGTAAATGAACTAATGTTGTTGTATCTAATTTTATGCTTTTCATAATAATATCATTTCTCATTGGAAAAACATTATAAATCATTACTTTATCTTTTTCAACTTCTTTCATCATTCTAATCATGCAAGATAAATAGTCTTGTGGATTACATTGTAAATCATAATATAAACTGTCTTTCATATATTTCTTTTTATTTGGTGTTATTGTTTTCTTTATTTCTTTTATCCAATTATGATATTTAACATCTGATTTATATTCTGTTGTTATTTCTAATATATCAGTTTTAATTTTTCTTAATTGTCTGCAAAATTCATTAACTAATTCTTTTTGTTTATCTTCCTCTTTATTTTCTTCTTTAATTTTTGTAATAATATCTTTTTTCTTCCAAACAATATTAACAAATCTTTCAATATATTCGACATAATGTAATTTAATATTATTTTCATACGTTGTAATAATTCCGATTGTAAGGTAGTCTAAAACTGTATTAAGATGTGTATAATCTAAATCTATATCCTTAATTAATGGTTTATAATCAGAATTATAGAAAGTAGTTAATTTATCTTTTAATTGTTTAATTTCTTTCTTAGGTGGTCTTCCTGATGCACTTTCATTACATAATATTTTCATACAAGAATTAACAAATACTTTATCTATTTCAGGAAGTTTATTATTTTTTTCAAAGTAGTCTAATAAATAAAGTTTCATAAACATTAAGGTATTGATAACAATTTTATTGCATTTAATAACCGCATCCGTAATTTTTGGTAAATTAATATCTGGATTTTTTAAAACATGTTTAATTGGAATCTTTACACATTTGAAATAATCTGTGGGTTTATCAGGTGGTTTATTCTTTTTTTCTTCTATAGCACTCATTATAATATAATATACTATAGTTATATATTTTAATTTCAAAAAATAAACGCAAAATATATAAAAATATATTTATATTAATGCCTATATAAAATGAAATTTTGTCCTATGTGTAATTTAGAATTAGAATTAGATAAATTTGCAAAAAATAAAGCAAGAAATGATGGTTACGATAGTTATTGTAAATCATGTAGAAGACATAAATATAAACAATCAAAACAAAATGAATATTTAGCAAACGAAAATAAATATAATAATATAATGTGGAAACAACTATCAAACTTTAATAAATATGAAGCATCCATTTGTGGAAAAATTAGGAATATTAAAACAAAACGTATAATTAATGGTAGTTTGGATGGAGATGGTTATTTAGTTTCTTCACTGTCAAATAATGAAGGAAAATTTATAAACATTAAATTTCATAGAATAATTGCACAGACTTTTATAGAAAATCCAAATAATAAACCAACAATTAATCATAAAGACAAAAATAAACAAAACAATCATATTTCAAATCTTGAATGGGCTTCACATAATGAACAATCTATTCATAGAAATAATATTATTCCTTTACCACCAATAACAAAGACCACAAAAAAAATTATTATGTTTAATGATAATATTGAAGAAACCACATTTAATTCTCTAAAAGATTGTTGTAAATATATATATGAAAATAATTTATGTGATAAAGATGAACGATACATACATAATCAAATTTTTACAGCAATTCAAGAAAATATACAAATGTTTAATTATTTTTGGAAATATAATAATGACAATATAAATAATGAAATATGGAAAGATTGGAATGATATTAAAATATCAAATTTGGGAAGAACCAAAGATAAATTTGGATATATAAGAACACCAAAAATTAACAATAAAAATAGATATATAACATTAGCATTCAATAAAAAGACATCTCGTTTACATCGTTTAGTTGCTGAATTATTTATTGATAATCCAGATAATAAATTATTTGTTAATCACATTGATGGAAATAAACATAACAATAAGTATAATAATTTAGAGTGGGTTACATCATCAGAAAATCAATTACACGCATATAAGTTAGGTTTACAACCTATTAAAAATAAAATTAAACAAATAGATATCAACACAAATAATATTATTAAAATTTGGAATAATATGAATGAAATACATAATGAATTAAACTTATCAAAATCGGGTATTTCATATTGTTTATCTGGTAAATATAAAACATCCCAAGGATATAAATGGATGTATTTATAATAATTCAAAAATATATTTTTTTGTTCTAATATCTTCTCTATCATCTTGTTTTATTCTATAATCATAACTATTTAATTTATATTTACTTTTTGTTATTTGTCTTATAATTGATAAATAAGGTCTTTTTGCCTTTGTTGGTTCTGATGCTCCTATAATAGTTGAAAAACTATAATATTTTCTTATTTCTGGTATTAGTTCTAATATTTTATCTTGTTTTATTTTGTCATTATCAAGATTGTATAAAATAATACTGTTTTCATTATCTAATTCTAAAATATTCATAATTTTATCAACTAAAGAATCTTGTTCTTTTTTATATAAAATACTTTTAAGTTTCATAATATATTATATGATTATATTATGAAATTTTTACATAATTTAATCCTTATAATTTTTAAGTTTTCTTTTTAATGTAGAATCTTTTTTAACATAATCTTTATATGCATCTTTATTATAAGCATTATCAAAATAGTTTTTATAATTTTCTTTTTTAACTTGTTTGATAGCATTTTTAATTTCTATAACTAATTCATTATATTTCAATACTTTTTTATTTAACTTCAAATAATGTTTAATTTGATTAAAATACTGTTCGATCGGATTGGTTTTGGGTGTATATGGAATTGTAAATAAATATTTATTACCACTATTTATAATTGCTTGTTTGACATATTCATTATTATGACTACCAGCATTATCTAAAATTATAAGATGATTTTTATATTTATTAAATATATTTGCTTCTAAGAATTCAACAAATCTTTCTTTAGTCATTCCACCTTCTTTATAAAAAGTCGCACCAACACATTTAGAATTTGATATAGCACACAATAAAGTAAATTTTCTAAAAACATAATTATCATCAGTTTTAACAACACATCTTTTGCCCAAAGAACACTTAGAATACTCCATTATTAAAGATGGACTAATAGATGTTTCATCAAGAGAAATAATTTTATTAAGTGAATATTTACTGATTTCTTTATAAAATGCTTTCAATTCTTTTTTTATATCTGTAGGTTTACCATATCTTTCTTTTGGATAATGTTCGTGTCGTGTTCGTTTTCTGGTTATATTATTATCTCTAATTACTTGACCTAAATGTTGAGATGTAATATCTAATTCTTTATATTTCTTTTTAACTATTTTATGTAATTCTTCCATAGTAATCTGTTCATTTTCTTTTAATTTTTGTATAGCATATTTAACTTGTTCTTTAGTAATTTTATATGATTTTGGTTTTCTATTAAGTCTTTTAATTTCTTCTAACTCTTCATATCTTTCAATCCATCTTTTCAAACTTCTTTCAGAACACTTAAATATTTCGCAAGTTTTTGTATAATTAGTATCATTTTCTAAATAATATTTAACCGCAGTAATTTTATAATCTTCACTTTTATGTTTAGACATTTAATATATAATTATTTATATATTAAAAAATCGGCATTTTAAATCTTCAAGGGTGTAAATACAAATGTTAAAGTTCAATAAAATATTTACAACAATCAAGTAAACCAATATCAAAGGCAAATTACCAAAATCTTTGAAAAAATCAGCAAAAATGTCATATAGTACTTGACATAATATTCCGTGTATTCGCCTTAGATATTTTATGGTTGGTATAACAACATGTGCACTGGCATATAACATTATAGACAATAAAAAAATAAAATATATGGTAAAGTGAATTATTAGGTTTTTCATGGTGAAATTATTTGTTATTATTTTATGAAAAAAGTTGAAAAATAATAGCATTGATATATTTTTAAATATATGAATATGAATAAATGAGTAATCATATAATATTTAAATGTACAAATGGAGAAATGTATGGTTTGGGTGATAATGGATATAATCAACTTGGTATACTATTCAATGGTTGCATAAAGAGCCCAGTAAGATTAGATTTTGATTTTGAATGTAAGGATATTGCAGTGGGAATTGGACATACATTATTTTTAACAACAAATAATGAGGTATATGTTTGTGGTGATAATTATTGGGGCCAATTGGGGTTGCCAAAAAATGTGATAAAACAAGTTAGACCAAAGAAATTGATGGATAATGTAAAATTAATGAGCTGTGGTATTGATTTTTCACTTGTATATACAAATGATAAAAAATTGTATGGATTTGGTTCAAATGCAGGATTGAATGTGTATGGCAGTGAGAGAATAGATGAAAGATTTTATGAACCAACATTATTGATGGAAAATGTAGATATTATGAAAATAGTATGTGGTGGTAAATTTACATTAATATATGAATTATCTGGACGTGTGTGGACACTTGGAAAAATAATGGCAAATCAAAAAACATTGGAAGATTTCAGTATAACAAATGATGTAAAACAAATGGCATGTGGTTATGATAATGCATTGATATTGACAAAGTCAGGATTACTTTATGGTTTTGGAAGTAATTATCATGGTAAATTATTATTGCAAAAAGAGGAGCATTTTTATAATTTACAATTATTGAATTTTAAAAAGGAAATAAAAGATATGTGTTGTGGGCATTTATATTCATGTATTTTAACAACTGATGGAGAAGTTTATTTTTATGGTAAATTGAAAAAATCAGATGATCCAACCGAAATTTACAAAAATAAATTATTGGCAACAGACATTAAATATATGATGAGTGGCACAGGACACATAATTTTAATAAAAAATAATGATGAGATAATAATATTTATTGATGCAAAATGTAATCATAATGGAAATTATGTACCAGATGATGATTTTGATGAGCTGGAAATAAAAATGGATAAAAAAATGTATATGATCAATGGAAAAATGATTAATTGGATTCCAGATTATCATAAAAATATGGATAAAAAATTTAAAGATAGTGTGATGACTTTTATGATGATATATGATAGATTTAAAAAGTCAAGATGTCCAATTGGGAAGTATGTGATTTTTGATATTATTGGATTGTGCTTTTGATTTATGGGAAATTCAAAAAAAAATTATATGAATTCATATTTTTTGATAAATTTATGAGGATATAATATAGATGGTAAAACCAATTTTTATATTATTTAATGGATTCAATAGTAGTAAATTATGGTGGGAATATGAATATACAGGATCAAATATACTCACCAAACATAATTTTTTGAATGAATTAAAAAAGATAGGACATGTTTATTTATTTAATTTAAAATTTTTCAATGTTGATTATTATTATCAAGAACAAAATGTAGTAGAGAAGAATAAATGGAATAAAATTTACAAGAAATATAAACCACATTCATCAAATATAGATTTTGATTTGGATGATTTAAATTATGATGATATATGTGAAATGGTGTATGATGATATAAAAGTGAAATATCAGTTATCAAAAAGATTAGTTTTGATTGGTCATTCATATGGTTCAGAAGTTGCATATACATTTTCCAAGAAATACAATGACAAAGTATTATTCAATATATTTTTGGATGGATCATTTCATTCACAGGGTATTCAGAAGGAAATTTTTAAGAATTCTGATAAGAAACACGAAAGTATGATTAAAAAGAAATTTTCAAATGATGAGGATTTGCACAAGATATTGGACAAAATAAAAAATGGCGTGAACGTGAATAAAGAGATAGAATTGGTGAGAAGATTGATATCATATCACTCATTTAGATACAAGATAGATAATTTTGATAAAAAATTATATGTACCAACAATATTTTTTAGAGTAGTTGATTTGAAAGGTGCTGATGGAAAATTTCAAAAGATGTGGAATAAATATGGAACAATGGAGAACAAAGAAATAGCAAAGAATAATGATCCAAGTATGTATAAATTTATATACGTATCAAATGTATCTCATTTTATGTGGTACGATGAACAGACAATGCATATTATCATTAAAGAAATTAAAAAATTATTGAAAAGTATAGTTATAAAATGATTCAAAAAATATAACTCACCATGTGTTTTTTGATATAATCAATATCATAGATATATTCCAAGATCATTTTTGTGATATATTTTGGCAAGTATTTTTTAAATTTATGTTGATGATTGGATATCAAAAGCATTATATTTATTATATGACGTGCAGTTTTTCTTTTTGAAAATAGTATATCATGTAAATCAGAATCTGTTAATGTATTGGATATATTCATATGCATAAGTGAGTGATTCGGATTATTTTTTAGCATTTTAAGTATTAATTTATCAGTATCAGAATTATTATTGTGTATAGAATATATTTGAGGATTTTGTTCTAACCATTCAACAAAAGTTATTTCTGCGCTATTTTCTGTCATTTCTATATGTCTTACATATGTATTTTTCCAATTGAAATCATAATATACTTGATAATTACCTTGATCATCACCAGTGTCAAAATCATATCCTTTGATATTTGGTGAAGATAACAATAATTTTTGTAATTCATTATTGATGTCTTTATGTGGAGTTAATTCCATGTATGTGATTTGTGGATATTTTTTTATAACATTCACAATATACTTAAAATATTCCTTTTTGCAATAGAGTTTTTTTTCATTTATGATGATTAATTTTTTGTGAGAATCCAATATTAAACTTTTATAATTATTATTCGATTTTTTGAAATTAAAATATGCATCACATAATTGTTCAAATATCATAATATTATTTTGTTCATTGGAAGTAAATATTACATCTGTTGATACACAAACACGTTTAGTGAGAGGACTAACATTATATGTTTTATTATTTAATGATCTTATTATGTCCATATATATTCGATTATATTTATGATGGTTTCTTTAATGATTGTTGAATTCAATTTTTTTGGTTGATAATATATTATGATTATGATTATGATTATGATTATGATTATGATTATGATTATGATTATGATTATGATTATGATTATGATTATGATTATGATTATGATTATGATTATGATTTATTGTGTTTAATTGTCGCTTTACATTGGTGCTGTAAAATACGAGGGGATTTTAGCAAATTATCGAATATAGAGTATGTGGGATTACCGGCAAGTTGTTACATGTAAATCATTCATTCAAAGCACAACACAATTAACAAACATTAAAAAGACAATGATATGTATAATAATTTAATTAGGAATATGAATGCAACATTTTAGAACACAAAACTATAAATAAATGATCACAATCAATCAAATGGAGTGCACTAATACAATATTTACCAAAATATCATTTAAAGCATAAAACTATAAACAAATGATCAATTTAAAGCAATATAATACTCACAATTGATCAATTGGTATATATGAATTCGCCAATTACAAACACATCAATTGAAAGCAATATAACGATTACAATTAACAGATTACCAGCAAACCAATTGATACATAAAAACGGCAACAAATGATCAATTTGGATATTATAAAGTATTTACAAAGTACTTCATTTTGCATTTTGTTTGCACCAGAAGTATTGTTTCAAAATATGTGCTTGATGATCATAAATGCATTATATATTTATGTACATTGAGAATGTATTTTAAGATAATCAATATCATATAAATACGTTAGAATCATCATTGTGATACATTTTGGTAAATATTGTTTAAATTTATGTTGATGATTAGATATTAATAACATTGTTTTTATTGTTTTATACATTGTTACTCTTTTTTTTTTAAAAAGAGTATCAATAGGACACCATTTGCGATCTATAGTACCAACGATAAACATTAACGAGTGCGGTGGATTATTTACTAAAAAATCATATATTAATTTATCAGTTAGCATTCTTCCATTTTGCAAAGAGTAGATTTGGGGATTTTGTTTGAACCATTCAAAAAATATATAAGTGTCATTTACTTGTTCATAAATTGTTATGTATCTTATATATGTTTTTTTCCAATTGAAAGAAATATGTTCTGTAATATTTGAGCCAAAATTATATTTTTTTATATGAGGTGATTTACACAATAAATTATATAAATCATCATTAATATCTTTATTTGGTACAAGCGAAAATTCACATATTTGTGGATATTTTTGGGCAATATTTATGACATATTTGAAGTATTCTTTTATGCACCATATTCTTTTTTTTGATATTTTGATAACAGTTTGTGATTGTTGTGTTTTTAGTGCAATTTTTTCATATTTATTATTTTTTATAAATGCGTTGCATATTTGTTCAAATTTTAAAATGGTATTTTGTTCATTTTGATCAAATATTTCATTTATAAATATGGTAATATAAATGTCTTCATATATTCTATTATTTATTTTTTCTATTATATCCATATATTTATTTATATTATGATGATTTATTTAGTGATTTACAAGTTCAATTTTTTTAAATTATCATAATAAAAAATTGATATTTGGATATAAAAAGTAGATAATGTTATTGTATAAAGAATATATGTTGGAAAAATGTCGTACTAGAAACAATCATAAGAAATATACAATAAGGAAGAATAGAGGAGATGATAAAAATGTGAAGAGAATTGGATTATATATTGATGAGAATGGAATAGAGCATAGTTTAAACAAGAATAAGAATTGGTTATTATTGGATGATCCCGAGATACCAAAAATAAAGAAATATACAGGTGGATTTAGTACTGATATAAATTATCACAATGGTAGAAATTGTCAGTTTGTTAATGGTGTAAAGAAAGTAGAATATGATGATACTGATAAAGGACACATTGAATTACCATTTGAAAAAAATGAATATCCATTGAATAGAGAAACACATTCAGTATCAACAATTCATGATACATCACACAAATGTTATTGTAGTTGTCAGCAAATGAATGAATTTAGGGGATTTGGATTTAAGGCAAAGAAAAAATGTAGAGGTATGAAAAAGATGAATGAAAAACACATGAAATATTTTGATGAGATGCCAACAAAGAGTGAATTAAGAAATATTACACTGCGATACAATGATAAAGATAAATAAAATAATAGTACGTGAAGAATTAGAATAGTTTGTGATGCAATTTAAGATAATCAATATCATATAAACATTTTAATATCATTCTAGTAATGTACTTTGGTAAATATTTTTTAAATTTATGTTGATGATTTGATATTAGTAACATTGTTTTTATTATTTCATACATATTTATTCTTTTTATTGTCAATAGAGTATTTATTTTACATTTCTCATCATCACTTGTGTTCTTAATAGCCATTAACGAGTGATATGAATTAATCATTAAATAGTCATATATTAATGCATCAGTTTTTCTGTTGTGGTTATGCAATGAATATATTTGTGGATTTTGTTTGAACCATTTAACAAAAATATTTACATGAGACCCAATTAATCCTTTATTTTCATTAATTGAAATATTTCTCACATATGTTTTTGTCCAATCAAAATCAAAATATTCTTGTTCGCAATGATTAAAAGAATATTTTTTTATGTTTGGCGATGATGATAATAATTCATATAAATCATCATTAATATCTTCATGTGGCATTAAATCCAATTTTGATATTTGTGGATATTTTTTGATAACATTTATGATGTATTTAAAATATTCTTTTGTGCAAAAAATAGTATTTTTACGTATACAAATAACATCAACTTCTTCTGAGTTAAAATGTATACTAACATAATAACTTTTTAGAAAAATATTACACAATTGTTCAAATTTTTTGATGTTGTTTTGTTCATTTGAATCAAATAGTTCATGTGTGGATATGTATATATGTCCGGATGTTGTTATATTTTTGTATGTTCCATTATTCACTTGTTCTACTATATCCATATATTTATTTGCATTTATAATAGTTTGTTTAATGAATACATATTTCAATTTTTTATAATGATTGATGGTATATTTTTAGATAATCAATATCATATAAATATTCCAATATCATTCTTATGATATATTTTGGTGCATATTTTTTGAATTTATGTTGATGATTGGATATTAGTAACATTATTTTTATTGTGTTGTACATATTTGTTCTTTTATTTTTAAAAAAGACAGCAATTACACTAAATTGTGTTCCATTGATGTGCATAAATGGATATTGTGGATTATTTATTAAAAATTCATATATTAACTTATCTGTGTTATGATCTGCATTCACCAATGAGTATATTTGTGGATTTTGTTTGAACCATTCAAAAAATATTTTATTTTTATTATTATTTTCTTCTTCGTCGTCTTCATAAATATTGATATGTCGTATGTATGTCTTTTTCCAATCAAAAGAAAGATGTTCAATGAAATTCTCACCAAAATCATATTTTTTTATGTGTGATGATGATGATAATAATTCACACAAATCATCATTAATATCTTCATGTGGTGTTAATTTCAATTGGCATATTTGTGGATATTTTTTGGCAATATTAATAATGTATTTGAAGTATTCTTTGATGCAAAAAATAGTATAATTATATCCATTTTTATTTTTATTTATATTAATGAGGGTATAACTATCACTATCACTTTTCACCAATGTTATCTGTCTATACATTTTATTTTTTAGAAATGTATCACATATTTTTTCAAATATTAAGATGTTGTTTTGTTCATTTGAGTCAAGAAAATTATTTGAAAATAAAATTATAGTTTCATTTTTGTATGTATCATTATTCATTTGTTCAAGTATTTCCATATATTTTATTTATATTTATGATGGTTTATTTAATGCTTTTTAATTTCAAATTTTTACAATTTATTATTGTGTACTTTTAAAAAATCAGTATCATATAAATATTCTAACATCATTTTTATGATATATTTTGGTGCATATTTTTTGAATTTATGTTGGTGGTTTGCAATTAATAGTATTGTTTTTATTGTTTCATACATAGTTATTCTTTTTGATTTTACAAAAGTATCAATATCATGATATTGTGAACCATTAATATTCATGAATTGATGTTGTGGACTATTTTTTAAAAACTCATATATAAATACATCTGTTTGACGTTTACAATTTGTCAATGAATAGATTTGTGGATTTTGTTTGAACCATTCAAAAAATTTTTTGATATCATAATCATTTTCTACACTTTCATCAATTGTGATATGTCTTATGTATGTTTTTTTCCAATCAAAAGAAAGATGTTCAATAAATGTATCATCAAAATTATAATATTTTATGTGTGGTGACGATGATAATAATTTGCACAAATTTTTATTTATATCTTCGTGTGGCGTCAATTGTAATTCATAAATTTGTGGATATTTTTTCACAATATTTATAATGTATTCAAAGTATTCTTTTATGCAATAAATTTTAATTTTAGTTACATTGATGCATACATGTGCATTTGGGTTTCTGAATGTTAGTTCACGATATTTATTATTTTTTAGAAATGCATTACATAATTGTTCAAATTTTGAAATATTTTGTTGTTTATTTGAATCAAATATTTGATGTGCAAATACATCAATATCTAGATATTGATATATTCCATTGTTTATTTGTTCAAATAGTTCCATATATTTAATTGTATTTGTGATGATATGTTTAATAGATGTATATTTCAATTTTTTATGTTATTGATCCAAAAAAATTGAAATGCACATCTATTAAACAAACTATCATAAATGCAAATAAATATATATGAACATAGAATCAGTGCCAATATGTGTGATACAATATTTGTGTGATGAGTATTTGAATTTTGTGGATGTGAATAATTTGAGACAAATGAGTAAGATGTTGAACAAGATAAAAAAACTATTGATGGAGTAAGGCATATTAATGTTTTTTTTGGAATTATCAGAAAAGAAAATGAAAAAAACAATGATTTAGATTAATTTTATGATATTTTATAATTTTTAATATAATAAATTAATGTATTAACTTTTTATATTTATTGTTAAAATTTTTAATAAAAACTGTTCAAAATGTCCAGAAAAAATGGTGATTTATGAAACTTCACAGAGAATAAAAAAATCCTTATGTATTTTCAAAAATGACCATTTTTTCTGGACACTTTGGACAGTTTTTATTAAATTTTTTATAATGAATATAAAAAGTATATATATATATATATATATGTATAAAAAAATCTAGTATTTAATTAGTGCAAATAAGAGGAATTAATAATAAAAAATTTTTGTGATAAGTACCAAATGATAAATCTAATATATACTTATAAAAAATTTTACATATTATATCTACTTCTTATATACACTTTTTATGAAAAAATCAATTAGCCTTATCTGTCACTTTTTTATAAGCATATAATTAGTATAAATAAGAAAAATAAATAATAAAAATTTATTGTGATGATCAAAAAAAAAAATTCAATGCATATTTTATCACAATTTTTTACATATTATATCAACTTCTTATGTGTACTAATTATACCAAAAAATTTAATAGCTTTCTATATCATTTTTTCAATATTCATTATAAAAAAATTTAGTAAAAACTGTCCAAAGTGTCCAGAAAAAATGATCATTTTTGAAAATACATAAGGAATTTTTTTGTTCTCGAGGAGGTTTCAAAAATGATCATTTTTTCTGGACACTTTGGACAGTTTTTTTTTAAATTTTTTATAATGAATATAAAAATTATTGTGATAATCATCAAATGATAAATCTAATACATATTTATCACAATTTTTACATATTATATCTACTTCTTATATATACTAATTATAAAAATTCAATTAACCATCTCTATCATTTTTCATCCAGCATATAATTAGCATAAATAGGAAAAATAAAAATTTATTGTGGTGATCAAAAATAAAAAATTCAATATATATTTTATCACAATTTTTACATATTGTATCAACTTCTTATGTGTACTAATTATACAAAAAATAAAAAAAGCTTTCTATATCATTTTTTTATATTCATTGTAAAAATTTTAATAAAAACTGTCCAAAGTGTCCAGAAAAAATGATCATTTTTGAAAATACATAAGGAATTTTATTGTTCTCGGGGAGGTTTCAAAAATGATGATTTTTTCTGGACACTTTGGACAGTTTTTATTAAAATTTTTTATAATGAATATAAAAAGTACATATAGGTATAAAAATAATCCAGTATTTAATTAGTACCAATAAGAAAAATAAATAATAAAAATTTTATTGTGGTGATAAAAAATAAAAAATTCAATATATATTTTATCACAATTTTTACATATTGTATCAACTTCTTATGTGTACTAATTATAAAAAAAATAAAAAAAGCTTTCTATATCATTTTTTTATATTCATTGTAAAAATTTTAATAAAAACTGTCCAAAGTGTCCAGAAAAAATGATCATTTTTGAAAATACATAAGGAATTTTATTGTTCTCGG
>Ga0302280_1000979_pt1 | contig 24676 bp, 18 predicted proteins | sample III_Fen_E1_1_FD_198771 | JGI IMG/M metagenome (GOLD analysis project Ga0302280, IMG submission 198771) | Peat permafrost microbial communities from Stordalen Mire near Abisko, Sweden - III_Fen_E1_1 | ecosystem: Environmental > Terrestrial > Soil > Wetlands > Permafrost | place: Sweden: Abisko... | reverse complement strand
TTTAGTTACGGCGCGGTGGTTACTTCAGGGCATTTCAGCATCTCATTCACAGAAACCTCGAATACCGCGCTTTTGAAAGGCTTGTACGATCACAAGTTTGGGAACATATCGCTTTATTTCAGTTGGTAAAATGTTTCTGCTGTGATAGTCACTTTCAGACATATGCTCAAGACATTCAAACATTCTTTACGCCACCAATATGAGCCAACTTTGTGTTATCAATTTAAAATGAAGATCATGAAAGAATATTTCTCGAATAAAAAGAAACAAATGAATAAAGCCGCAGACAGAAGCCCTCCGGAAGAATGGAGATTAAAGTAAAAATTAAGAATTGAATCATGAACTATAAAATTTAAAATGAACAGTATGAAAAAGTTTTTTATTTACCTATTTGCTTCAGCGGGTTTTTTAACAATTGACAAAGCAAATGCACAGCAAGGATTTTCTGTGAGCGTAAAGGGGATTCCTCAATTTAGTATGATGTACAATAAGGATGATAACAACAATAGCAACTATTCAAAAAAGACCACATTCAATGGTAGTTTCGGATTGGGCGCAGGATACAATTTTGATCAGAACTTCGGGGTAGGCCTTGACGTGCTTTACTTGCTGCAGGGGCAGCGGTATCAAGTGAGCGGCCCTCAATACAATCAAAAGAATGATTACCTAAAAGTGCCTGTATATTTCAGCTACAACACGGATGCTTCAAAGAAAGTTTCGTTCATAGGAAAGTTAGGGCCGCAGGTAAGTTTCCTGACAAGCTCAAAGCTGGGTGATAAAAATGGCAACACCATTAATGGCAATACAAAAGACCAATACAAAAATGCAACGTTCGGTGGCATGATATCGGCTGGTGCCCAGTATAAGCTAAACAATAATTTATACCTCAGCACCGCATGGAGGTTTGATTATGATTTCACCAATGCGGAAGATGACCAGTACGCAGATTATACCAGCGGCCGGGCGAAGACTCACAACATGACAAGCGGGTTGGAAATTGGATTAAAATATATGCTCAAAAATTAATAGTCGGTTCTTTTGGTCGGTTTCGGTAGATTAAGCGCTCAGCTTAATAAAAGGGGGGATTTCTATCTCCCCTTTCATTGCAAATTGAAATGCCGGAAAAGGCATTTGCCAGATGCACCTGTTTCTAAAGCAATGATCAACGCAGTGTTAATGTCATTGATTATTGCAAATGATTTCCTAAAGTAAAAAAATGAATTATGAAAAATACAGACGATATAAACATTTATAAAACGTCGTTGGGTGTGCTTTTCCTGATGTATTTAGTTGTGTTGATATTCATGTTGGCAAACTAAAATACCAAATAGCACAGCTACACCCTCCTTTACTTAGATGAATAAAATAATTTGTTCAGATATGAGTTTTGCAAAAAGATGAGGGTCGTGGCAAAGTGCCTTTATTTAGATTTCCTGAAAACTCTTTTTCTGTGCTCAATGCCCCATTGTATAATTTCATTGATCATGGGCCCCATGCTTTTCCCATATTCCGTGATCTCATATTCAACAGTAATGGGTTTGGTATTGAAAACAGTCCGCGTGACCAATTCATTGATCTCTAACTCCTGCAGCTCTTTGGATAGCATTTTAGCACCGATGCCATCTACTTCCCTGAGCAGGTCCATAAAACGGATTGTTCCTTTATACATCAGCACGCCAAGAATTTGAATTTTCCATTTTCCTGAAAGCAGCTCCATAGAATCTTTGATGGCCATAAATATTTTTGAACACTCCATCGGGATTTCTGCTTTTATTTTTTGTCTCATTGAATGCTATTATTTATGAACAGCACAAAGGTATACGTAAATTTTAATTGAAGTAGAAGTAGTTTCATTAGGGAAACTACTTTCCAAAAGGAAATCCATAGCTAAAATAAACTAACTCTCTGTTAGTTTTGTAAAAAATATACAAATGAAAAAGAACAATGTAATTTATTGGATCAGCACGTTGATCGTTTCGCTTATGATGTTATTTAGTGCTTACTTGTACCTTACTAGTGATGAAGTAAAAGCAGCATTTGTTCATCTGGGATTCCCTTCTTACTTCAGGGTGGAGCTGGCTATTGCCAAGCTCCTGGGGGCAATTATATTGTTAGTGCCCGCAGTGCCCATCAGGCTGAAAGAGTTTGCCTACTTTGGTTTTGCCGTAACCTTCATATCGGCATTTATTGCACACACCTCAAGTGGCGATCCCGGGAAAATAGCAGCAGGCCCGTTGATTTTTCTGGCAGTGCTCATCGTGTCCTTTATTTACTTTTTAAAATTGAACACCGTTAGCCCTAAACAACTGGCACATCAGTAGAGAATCAGCAGATTTGCTAAAAGCATTTTTAGTAATCTCAATTGGGTTAGATTCAGCTATTGAGGGAAGGAAATACATCAAAATAAAAATGATGGAAATAGGTATTGATAGTTTTGCTGCTGCGTCGGGCAGCGTTTCAGGTATGGTTTCAAACAGCGCTCAATCAATTGCCGAATTGCTGGAAAGAATGGAGCATGCTGATCATGCGGGGCTTGATGTTTTCGGTATCGGTGAACATCACCGCAAAGAATTTCTTGACTCGGCACCTGCTATGATTCTTGCGGCTGCAGCGGCACGCACAAAAAAAATTCGTCTTACCAGTGCGGTTACTGTGTTGAGCGCAGCGGATCCTGTGAGGGTATTTCAAAACTTTGCGACCTTGGATTTGATTTCTCAGGGCAGGGCTGAAATAGTGGTTGGGCGAGGCTCTTTCACAGAAGCCTTCCCGCTTTTTGGTCTGAACCTGCACGATTATGATGAGCTTTTTTCTGAGAAACTGGACCTCCTGCTCAAGATTTGTGACAACGAAGTAGTGAATTGGTCAGGAAAGTTTCGGCCTGCGCTCCGGGATCAGGCTATCTACCCAAGGCCATTGCAAAACCCATTGCCCATTTGGCTTGGCGTAGGAGGCACTCCGGAATCATTTATTCGTGCAGGAATGCTGGGCCTGCCATTGATGGTTGCGGTTATTGGTGGCGAAACGCATCGTTTTCGCCCGTTGATTGATTTGTACAGGGAGGCTGGCAAGAGAGCAGGACATCCAACTGAACAATTGAAAGTAGGATTGCATTCGCTGGGTTATGTAGGAAAGGATGCAAAGAAAGCAATTGATGATTATTATCCGGGTTATGCTGAAACCTTCACCAGGATTGGAAAAGAACGTGGATGGCCACCTGTAACGCGTGCACGATTCGATGCACAGAACGGGCCGTCGGGAGCTTTGCTGGTTGGTGGCCCTGAAGAAATCGCAGAGAAAATCCTGCGGCATAGCGATGCGCTGGGAGGTATTTCAAGATTCACTTTTCAAATGGATAATGCGGCCTTGCCTCATTCAAAACTGTTGAGATCTATCGAACTCATTGGTTCAAGTATTGCTTCTCAAATCAATAGATAGGAGAAAAAGGATATGCAACCAATGCTTTCGGTCAGTCAATAAAATTCACCAGGTGTTTTTTTTACAAATGAGAAACAGATAGCGGTAAAATCAACAAAGGCGCCGATAAATTGTTACAACGACGGTTAGTTTGCTATTCAATTAAACAGACTGCTTAATTTTATTATGTAATGAAACCCCAATATGCAACCATTCTTGAACACGCCATCAGCGACACCAGTGCTGATGCCGGCAGGGCAAAACCTACCAAAGATTTTCATGTTATTAAAAGCGATGAGCTGATTTTTCGTGAAAGCGTAGTCAGGCCTTCGCGTTCTGATCATTTTACCATTGCATTGGTAACAGCGGGAGAATGCACTATTAGGATCAATCTCATTGAACATTCTCCCAAAAGAAATAGCCTTTTTGTTATCCCTCCTGGCATGGTGCGCCAATTTCATGAAAAAACCGATGACCTGAGTTTTATTTTGCTCGAGTTTACAAAAGATTTTTTGGGCGCTGCTGAACTGCACAAAAAGCATATTGACGCATTCACTTTTTTTTCTTCTCAGAACGACCCGCATCTGTCATTGTCCGACAGCGAAGCCGATATGTTGCATAAGCTCATGCTTTTCTTACAGCAAAAAGATTTGTCAGACGCAGACCATCCATTCAGGAATGAAGTCATACACCACAGCTTTAATCTGTTCATATTTGAAATGGGAGCATTGTTCAAAAAATACAGGGGCAACAGAATTGTTCATTTAACACGCAAAGAGGAATTGCTGATGAGCTTTGTGAAATTGCTTGCGCAACATTTTAAAGAGGAAAGAAGCGTGCAATACTATGCAGACCTGCTTTTTGTTACGCCGAAACATCTGTCAAAAACAGTAAAGGAAATAACCGGTAAAACATCGGGTGAATTCATTGATGAAATGGTTATCTCGGAAGCGAAGATTTTATTGGACGATCATGCGCTGTCCATCGGGAATGTAGCCGACGCGCTTCATTTCAGCGACCAGTTCTTCTTCAGCAAGTTTTTCAAGAACCATACTGGTTTGAACCCTTCCGAATACAAGCGTGCTATCTGATACAAGCGCCCATCTCAAAAGTCGACCTATTTCACATAAGGTGCGCAAAGGATACGAAGCTCAGAATGAAAGCTCTGTAAATCTATCTTTGTTCCTTTGTCTTCGTTGTGTCTTTGTGTGAAAAGATACTTTTAATTTAGGTCGTAATCTTTTTTGCGACTTCCTGACATATAAACTCTCCATTGCAACATTCTTTTCTGCAGTTTCCGCAGGCATCTTTGTGTCATAAAATGAATTACGCTATGACACATACATCGACAGATGCTAAAGTCGACAAAGAACTTCAGGTCATTGCTGCTGCAAGTAGGCTTTTGAAAACCATTGGCATTAAAAGCATGACCATGGATGACCTCGCGGATGAGACGGGCATTTCAAAAAAAGCCATTTATCAGTTTTTTAATGGTAAGACAGAACTGATCGAATGCGTTGTTTCAGATATGATCAGGCAAAAAAAAGAAGCGCTCCGGGATGCAAGGCTGTTTTCTTCCAACGCAGTAGAGCAGGCTTTCCTGGGATGGCATGTAATCCGGGAATTTTTACAAAGCATCAATCCTGAAGTATCAGAAGATCTGAAAAAGCACTACCAGCATGCATATTATGTGGTGTCAGAATTTCAGGATGTATTTCTGTACAACAATTTCAAATTAAATATAGAAACGGGCATCACGCAGGAATTGTACAGAAACAATATTAAAACAGAAGTCATTGCTAGGTATCTCATTCAGATTCTTTTGTTGTTAGGGAACATTCCCATGCTCTCAAACGGCAAATTCGGTTATATAGAGACTGAAGACCAGATTCTGAGTTATCATTTGCATGCTATCGCAACGGAGAAAGGTGCAAGGCTTATCAGAAAATATAAAAATGAATTATTGGCGCATACAGGCCATTTGCAATAAAATAAACTTCACAATTAAATCCCAACAATCAAAAAAACTAAAATGAAAAATTTAAGAAAATACAAAACGCTATTGGGTCTGGCACTGATAGTCTATATGGCCATACTATTGTTTTCATTTGCAAGCTGTGGCGTCAACGGTAACCCGCAAGCAGGTCACGGAGCACCAGGCGGACCAATGGGTTCGCAGGGCCCGATGCCTTATAGTGTTGCAACTGTATATAGTGGCAACGCGACCATGTACTATAGTTTTCCCACAACCATACAAGGCGAACAAAATGTAGAAATCCGTCCAAAAGTGGATGGCTTTATAGAAAAAATATTTGTAGATGAAGGCGCTACTGTGCATAAAGACCAGCCTTTGTTCCAGTTAAAAAACCCGCAGTATGAAGCAGCGGTAAGAACGGCTGCAGCCAACGTGAAGATAGCAGAATCAGATGTGCAGACGGCAGAAATGGACGTAGAAAAAGTGCGCCCGCTGGTTGAAAAAAATATTATCAGCGCTTATGAATTGAAGTCGAAGGAATTTACGTTGCAATCTAAAAGGGCATCGCTCGCTTCTGCCAATGCAGACCTTGTAAATGCAAATGTAAATGTTGGTTACACTTATCTTACAAGCCCATCAGATGGCGTAATTGGAACGATACCTTATAAAGTGGGAAGCCTTGTGAGCAGCACTTCCACTAACCCGCTTACAGTGGTATATAATACTAAAAACGTATATGCTTATTTTTCTTTAAATGAAAAGCAATTGCTTGGGTTTTTGAGAACTGTAAAAGGGAAAAATTTACAGGACAAACTCTCAACTATGGCAGATGTGTCATTGGTATTGGCAGATGGCTCCGAATATCCGGTGAAAGGAAGAGTAGTCACTGCAAGCGGGTTAATAAGCACCGAAACAGGCTCCGTAAGTTTTCGCGCAAATTTTCCCAACACCGTTGGATTGATAAGAAGTGGCAACAGCGCTACCATAAAAATCCCTGTGAATATTGACAGAGCAGTATTAATTCCTCAAAGTGCAACATATGACATGCAGGGCAAAAAATTTGTTTATACACTCAGCGATAAAGACAGTACAGTGAACACCGGCATACAAGTGTCAGAAAACACCATCGGTAAGTTTTACATTGTCGAAAATGGTTTAAAGACTGGCGATAAATTGGTAGTAGAAGGCATTGGACACCTGCACCCCGGAATGCCAATAAAACCCATACCTGTTAATTCAGATAGCTTGTATGCCGATGCAAAGCCTTTCACAGATAAAAGCATCAGCAAGAAATAATATTACCAGACAATCCTTAAAAAATTATTATGCTAAAAATATTTATAGAACGGCCTGTGCTTTCAACAGTTATTTCTGTGATGATCGTGATATTGGGCGTGCTTGCGTACATGGGTTTGCCCGTTTCTCAATACCCTGAAATTGCGCCGCCAACTGTGCAAGTAGCGGCAACTTATACCGGTGCCAATGCAGATGTGGTACAAAGAAATGTAATCGTTCCATTGGAAGAACAAATCAATGGTGTGGAAGGAATGACTTACATGACATCCACCGCTACCAATGATGGCGGTGCAACGATCACAGTTTATTTTAAATTAGGCACCAACCCGGACATTAACGCGGTGAACGTACAGAACCGCGTCCAGCGTGCAACCAACGTGCTTCCTGCTGAAGTAACAAAAGCCGGCGTTACGGTTGATAAGCAACAAAGCAGCAACCTGCTTTTCTTTTCAATCAAAAGTGATAACCCTGATTACGACCAGACTTTTTTGAACAACTATGCCAACATCAATATCATACCGGAAATAAAACGCATCAGCGGCGTGGGCAGTGTAAGCGCATTTGGTACTAAAGATTATGCCATGCGCATTTGGCTGAAACCCGACGTGATGGCGACTTATGGCTTAACTCCGAACGATGTGAACAATGCACTGGCAGAACAAAATTTTGATGCAGCGCCGGGAAAATTTGGCGAGAATAGCAACGAGGTGTTTCAATATAGTATCAGATATACCGGCCGCTTGATAGATTCATCGCAGTTTGGAAACATGATTATGCGCTCCACAACCAACGGCCAGTTGCTCCGCTTAAAAGATATTGCACGGATAGAGCTGGGGTCATTAACGTATTCATCAACACTGAACACAGATAACAAGCCTTCAACCGTCATTGCCGTAAGCCAGACATCAGGCTCTAACGCGCAAACAATCATCAAACAGACAATAGCCACGCTTGATAAAGCTTCTTCATCATTTCCCAAAGGCGTAAGTTATGTACCCTTATATAATGCCAATGATTTTTTAAGCGCATCAATAGATAAAGTAATCCATACGTTGATAGAGGCATACATTCTTGTGTTCATCGTAGTATTCATTTTCTTACAGGATTTTCGTTCTACATTAATACCGGGCATTTCAGTGCTGGTATCTATCATCGGCACTTTCGCATGCCTTAGCTTGTTTGGTTTCACCATTAACCTGCTCACATTATTTGCATTGGTACTTGCTATTGGTATTGTGGTTGATGATGCCATTGTAGTGGTCGAAGCCGTACATGCAAAATTGGATGAAGGTTATAAATCTTCTAAAAAAGCTTCTATAGATGCGATGGGTGAACTCGGCTCAACCATTGTTGCTATTACCTTGGTGATGGCTGCCGTATTTATTCCCGTATCGTTTATTGGCGGAAGCTCAGGTGTATTTTTTAAACAGTTTGGCTTAACGCTTGCTTCTGCAATTATTATCTCTGCTATCAATGCGCTTACATTAAGCCCTGCACTATGCGCTCTGTTTTTAAAGCCGCATGATGAACATGAATCAAAAAAGAAAAACTTGTTGCAACGTTTTTATACTGCTTTCAACACTGGTTTTGATACCCTAAAAAACAAGTACCAAACTTCTATTGGTTTTTTAAGCCGCAGGCGATGGATAGTGCCTGTAATGGTGGCTTGCTTTGCGGGCATATTGGTTTTTTGTATGAAAACAACACCCAGTGGTTTTGTACCGAATGAAGACCAGGGAACCATCTTCGCAGATATCAGTTTGCCGCCGGGCACATCGTTGGAAAAAACAATACAGGTAGCCACGATGGTGGATGGTCTAGCTGCGAAAATACCTGTTGTCAAACACACGGGCAACGTGACGGGGCAAAGTATTATCAATGGCGCAGGCAGCAATTTTGCGTTGATGATTATCAAACTGAAGCCGTGGGATGAAAGAAAAGGGATTAAAACAGATGATGTCATCGGGCAGTTGTTTGGAATGACGGCTGGTATAAAAGATGCAAAGATTTTATTTTTTGCACCGCCAACTGTCCCTGGCTTTGGCAACTCAAGTGGCTTCACCATTGAGTTGCAGGACAAGACGGGTGGAAGCATAGATAATTTTTATAAAGTAGCAGGCGGTTTTTTAAGTGCCCTAAACCAGCGCAAAGAAATATTGTATGGAGCTACTGGCTTCAATCCAAATTACCCGCAATATATAATGGATGTGAATGTTGCCAAAACAAAAGAAGCAGGCATTTTAGTAAGCGATCTGATGAGCACTATGCAGGGTTACTATGGTGGCATATATGCTTCCAACTTTAACCAGTTTGGCAAGCAATACCGCGTAATGGTGCAGGCAGATGCAAAGTACCGTAACAACGCGCAAAGCCTTAATAATATTTATGTAAAAAATAGTGCAGGCACTATGGCGCCGGTTTCAGAATTTGTAACGCTCACCGCTGTAAATGGCCCGCAAAGTTTATCCAGGTTTAATTTATACAATAATATTTCTGTGTTAGGAAGCCCCAAACCCGGCTTCAGCAGCGGCGATGCGCTGAATGCAATAAAAGAAGTTGCTGCGCAAACCTTGCCACAAGGATATACTTACGATTACTCCGGTTTATCAAGGGAAGAAGTTGGCGCAGGCAACCAAACCATTTTCATTTACACATTGTGCGTGGTGTTTGTGTTCTTTTTGTTAAGCGCCTTGTATGAAAGTTATATCATTCCATTAGCTGTTCTTTTTTCGTTACCTGTTGGTTTATCGGGTACCTATCTTTTTGCAAAAATCATAGGTATTGATAATAATATTTATATGCAGATATCGGTGGTGATGCTGATTGGGTTGCTTGCAAAGAATGCCATCTTGGTTGTTGAGTATGCCGTCGCAAGGCGTGCCAGGGGAATGAGCATTGTGGATGCAGCTATCGAAGGCGCAACAGCACGCTTACGGCCAATACTTATGACTTCATTGGCATTTATTTTCGGATTGATGCCATTGATGTTTTCATCCGGCGCAGGTGCTGCGGGCAACCGTTCTATCGGCACGGGCGCAGTGGGTGGAATGCTGGTTGGTACTGTGTTTGGCGTGTTCGTTATACCCGTGCTGTTTTTCATTTTCCAGACGCTACAGGAAAAATTCAGCGGCTATAAAAAACCATCACAAGAAATAAATAATCCAACAAATCAAATACCTGCATTCGCATGATGGATTCATAAGTGAATGACATCTGCAAAATAAATAAATGATTACTCATTAAGAAATAACAGGATTATGAAAATAAAATATACAGGCAAGCTGACAGCAATAGCAATTGTTGTATTAATAATGTCTTCCTGCAAAGTAACGCAGCAATATAAACAGCCATCAGTGAAAACGGACAGCTTGTACAGAAGTGCAAATACTACTGATACATCAAGCATGGCAAATATACCATACACACAAATGTTTAAAGATGCCAACCTGCAAGCCATGCTGCAGGAAGCCATCAGCAATAACAATAATTTGAAAGTGGCAACAGGCCGTATCAAAGAAGCAGAAGCAAATTTGCGCCAAAGCAAAGCAGCTTTTTTGCCAACATTTAGTGTGGAGCCACAATATACAAAACAGAAAGTAGCCGCTTCGCAAGGTGGCAGCCTCGGCATTTTCCCAAGCAATAATTACGAAATATCAGGCACTGCAAGTTGGGAAGCAGATATATGGGGCAAATTAAAAAGCGCAAAAAAAGCTGCGCTTGCTTCATTATTGCAAAGTGATGCGTACAAACGTTCCGTGCAAACACAGTTAATATCAGATGTTGTTACTGATTATTACAGTTTACTTGCTTACGATAAACAATTAGCTATTACCATACAAACTGTTGCAAACAGAAAGGAAGATGTGGAAACAAATAAAGCGCTCAAACTGGCAAACATTAATAATGCCAATGAAGCTTCAGTGGCGCAGAGCGAAGCCAACCGCTATGCTGCGGAAGTAACCATTCCCGATTTGCAAAACAACATCCGCGAAACCGAAAATGCAATATGCGTATTACTGGGCAGGCAACCCGGCTCCATTCAAAGGGACTCGCTGGACAGACAGCAGGCAGATACCTCCCTGGAGACCGGGTTGCCCGCCCAATTATTAAGCAACCGTCCCGATGTCCAGGAAGCAGAATTTAACCTGCGTTACTATTTTGAACAAATCAATACAGCCAGGGCTTATTTTTATCCATCGCTCAGCATCACGGCGCAGGGCGGATGGCAATCTGCAACTGTTGGAGCTTTATTTAATACTGCATCCTTGTTTGGTAATATCACTGCCGGCTTAACGCAACCCATTTTTAATCACGGATTAAATAAACAACGGCTTGCATTGGCAAAGGCACAATATGAAGAAAACCTGGCAACGTTTCAGCAAAAAGTGTTGACTGCGGGGCAGGAGGTTTCCAATGCATTATACAGTTATCAATCAGCAGAAAATAAAGCCACTATAAGGAGCCTCCAATTGGACGCATCAAAGCGTGCAGTAGATTATAACCGCGAACTTTTAAAAAATGGTTACGCAACTTATACAGATGTATTAACATCTGAACAAAATTATTTGACAGCACAACTGAATAGTGTAAACGACAGGCTGCAGCAATTAACCGCAATAGTAAGTTTATACAGGAGTTTGGGTGGCGGATGGAAGTAATCCTGATTGAAAATTTATATAAAACGGTAAGCTTAATAGCAATCTAACAAGCAAATGAATATGAAAATAGTTATCGTAGGTGGTGGCTTTGCGGGTATAAATCTTGCAAAATCTTTAGCAGGTAAAAAGAATATAGAAGTGATATTGGTAGATAAAAATAATTATAATTTTTTTCCGCCTTTGCTATATCAGGTAGCAACTTCGTTTATTGAATCATCCAATATTACTTATCCATTCCGTAAAATGTTTCAGCGAAAGGAAAATGTCCGGTTTTATTTTGGCTCATTAATAAATATCAATATGGCTCAAAATAATATCGAAACTGATAATGGAATATTAAATTATGACCATCTTGTATTGGCAATGGGCGCAGAAACAAATTATTTTGGATTACAAAATGTGAAACAAAATGCGCTGCCAATGAAAACCATTGATGATGCACTAAAACTACGTAATCATTTATTGGTGAACTTAGAGAAAGCTACTAAAACCAACGATGACCAGGAACGAAACAAACTGATTAACCTGGTGATAGCGGGCGGAGGCCCAACCGGGGTGGAAGTTTCAGGTATGTTGGCAGAAATGGGCAAGAAGGTTTTTCGGAAAGATTATCCTGAATTAAAGGATACAAGAGGGAATATTTACCTGATAAATTCTTCTGATAGTTTGCTTGGCCCTATGAGCAGAAAGTCGCAACAAGAGGCTTATAAGATATTGAAGCATTTGAATGTTCAAATTAAATTAGGGACAGGAGTAAAAGATTTCCTGAATGACAAAGTTATCTTGTCAAACGGCGAAGAAATTGAAAGTGTTACCCTGGTTTGGGCATCAGGTGTCATAGCTTGTGAAGCTCCCGGTTTGCCAGCCGAAAGCATCGGCAAAGGCAGAAGGATTTTGGTAGATGCTTACAACAAAGTGAATGCCACGGAAAATATTTTTGCGATCGGTGATATTTCTTTGCAAACAACGGATAAAAATTATCCCAATGGGCATCCTCAATTGGCACAAGTAGCCATACAACAGGGAAAATTGCTGGCAAAGAATTTTGAGCATATTGCTTTAGGAAAAAAATTAGAAGCCTTCAGCTATTTCAACAAAGGCAGCATGGCCATCATCGCAAAATTCAAAGCAGTAGTGGATTTGCCCAGAGGTTTCTTTAAAGGTTATTTTGCATGGCTTACCTGGTTGTTTGTACACATTATACCTATTGCGGGGTTCCGCAACAAAGCTAAGTTAGCCTACAACTGGTTTTGGAGCTTTATCACCAACGATCCTAATTTAAGATTAATCATAAGGCCTGATAAGAAAGAGTCGTTATAGTAAACGTTTTAATAATTTACGGTAGATTAGTTAATAAATCCTTGGTTCATGTCCTCACCACCGCTGTTCGCAAGATTTTAAGTTGAGTTTGGACAAATTAATCGTTCAGCTTAAACAGAAATTAATGACTTCGTTACCCTTGTCGGTAATACCCGCAATTTTCAAAGCGCCTTTGCTAATAAAAAGCACTTCTTTTGCCAACTTTCCCTCTTGCAATAAACTTTCGCCTTCCTTTATTTTTCGATGCTCTATACTTTGACAAATGATTTATTTGTCGTGAGAAGATATTTTTTGAAATAGCTCAAGATAAATAAAGAGTGGTTCTAATATATTTAGTAATGGTATTGATTCTCTCGTACCAGTGTTTTTTGTGAGTTAAACGATTGTCTGAATTTAAGCGGAGAATGAGTCGTTTTGCTCTTGAAGAATTTACTGAATGATTGCGGATGCTCAAAGCCTAACTGGTATGCAATTTCACTGACCGATAAATTAGTTGCAGTTAAAACCTCTTTAGCTTTTTCAATAAGCTTATTGTGTATGTGTTGCTGGGCATTTTGACCTGTCAATGAGCGAAGCATATCGCTTAAATAATGAGCTGAAATATTCAGTTTTTCAGAAAGGAACTGAACTGTGGGCAGGCCTTTCATCAAAGAAGTCTCGTTGTTGAAATAATCAGTCAAAATGGTTTCCATCTTTTCTAATAAATCATTGCTGACTGCTTTTCGGGTAATGAACTGGCGTTTATAAAAACGATTGCTGTAATTTAAAATCAATTCAATTTGCGCCACTATTACATCCTGGCTAAAATCGTCAATGGTCGATTGCAACTCATCTTCAATATTTTTTAAAATAGTAAGGATGACCAATTTTTCTTTTTCAGACAGATGCAGTGCTTCATTTGCGGCATAGGAAAAGAAACCAAAATTTGAAATTTTTTTAGCTAACGGGTAATTTCTTATAAAGTCCGGATGAATCAGTAAAGTATGGCCCAAATATTCGGTATCATCGGTAGTTGCCAGCAGTTGATTGGGAGAAGTAAATACCAGTCCTCCCTCATCAAAATCATAATAGCTTTGGCCATATCTTATTTTTCCACGAAGGCCTTTTTTATACGAAATCTTATAAAAATTAAGCACGAAGGAAGCAGGCAATTGATCTTTGTCTATGGCTATCTCTGTACTATCAACCAGGCTTACCAATGGGTGCAAAGGCTTGGGGAGCCCAAGCACCCGATGTAGTTCCGATATAGAATTAAATTGATGAGGAGCGGGCTCATTCTTTTTCATCTTATAAAGGTAATTGGTTTAGTTTCCTAACAATGTTTGTTCCATTTGTTTTCTAAAAATCTCATCGCCTGCTTGCAAACGTTGTGCATACAATGCCTTAGCATCTTCACCTGCAATGTATCTTAATTTGTCCTGCCCATCAGTAGCCGCTTCATATACCACTGCTGCAATTTGTTCTGCCGGCGTAAAATGATCCTCACTGATTCCAGCAAACATTTTGTCCACCCATTTTTTGTAAGCAGGATGTGAAGACATATCTGCGGAACGGTTTAGAAAATCTGTTTTTATGCCACCGGGAGAAATAGTTTTAATGCCCACACCAATTTTTTTCAACTCAAAAGCCATGCTTTCACTCCAGCCCTCCAATGCCCACTTTGTTGCATGATACACTGAGCTGAATGGAAAAGTAATCAACCCGCCTATAGATGTGGTGGAAATAAAAAGCCCCTTTTGTTTTTCCCGGAAATAAGGAATGAATGCGTTCGTCACACGAATGACACCTAAAATATTAGTGTTTACCTGACGGACTAATTGCTCGTCTGAGGTGGATTCCAAAGGCCCCATCAATCCATAACCTGCATTGTTAAACACCACATCGATATTTCCCAAAGCAATCGCTTTCTGTGTGGTTGCTTTTATTTGCTCAAGGTTGGTTACATCTAATGGCAACAATATAATATTGTCTGATAGATTTAGTTCTTTTTCGTTTTCTGCCTTACGCATGGTTGCTATAACATTCCAATCATTTGCGGCAAATAATTTTGCTGCAGCTTTTCCTAAACCCGTTGATGCGCCTGTGATAAAGATTGTCTTCATTTTTTTTGAATTAAATTTGAAGTACAAAAGTCTGTCACTCGATTTTTAGGTATGTATCCAAAAAGGGGATTGTTGTAGGCTAAATGGTAACTACGTTTAGGGAATGCTACTCATTGCCGGCGATGTATTTGCTTCCTATTTTGAACAGTGCTGATTTTTGCAGATGATCATATTACTAATTCAAAAACTGTTCTTTATACTCAACTGGGGTAAGCCATGTTTCTTTTTTTAAATAATCTCGAAAAGTAATGCGGATTATTAAATTCTAACTGGTAGGGTGTTTCTGTCTGCATATCTTTTCCACATAAAACTAACTGAGGATTTTTGACGGTGCTTCTCCATACACATTTTAAAGGCAAACGAAAAATGGGATAAGTATTCAAAACCTAAATCAAGATAAATGCCGGAGGCCGCTTTTCCTTTTTCGGTTTACTGAAATTCATAAAACGACCGCCGGTCAATATCGCCTTTTTTGTGAAGCAAGACTTCTTCCGCTCTGCGGGAAAAGAACAAACAAGATTTCCAAACAAAAATCCCATTCATGTTTAATCATTCGATAATTGATAACACGTTAAACTGAACAAACAACATTTAAAAATGACCCACAAATTCCCTTTGCTCAGTCAGCCCCTGTTGCCTCCAGGTTTCCTTTCCTTTTTTGTAAATGATGAATGTCGGGAATCCATCCACTTTCAGTTCTTTGCAAATATCCGTTTGTTCCCCGCCGTCTATTTTTACCAGCACAAACCTTGAACCGTACGTATTTACCAATGAATCCAAAACCGGGGCCATTTTTTTGCACGGCGGGCACCACACCGCACCGAAATCAACCAGCACAGTTTTGTTATCTGGAATTTGGGCAAGGTACTCTTGCATAGTGATTTGATTTACTGTTACGGCCTGTTCCACTGGCTTATCCGCTCTTTTCCAGGCACTGATGCCGCCGGCCAGATTATAGGCAGTGAATCCATTCTGCCTTAGCCATTGAGTGGCTGCATTGCTTCTTGCGCCGCTCAGGCAGTATGTGTAAACAGGTTTGCTTTTATCCAATGCCTGCACACGGGTCTTAAATTCGCTTTCGTTGTTCCAGTTGGCCAACATCGCATTGCTGAGATGCCCCGATTGATATTCCGCAGGGGTGCGCACATCCAGCAACTGGATATTTTTCTGCACAATGGCTTGCTGGAATTCATCCACAGAAAGATTGGTCTGTTGTGCGTAGCTTCTCATGCATATGAGGCTGAGGAAACAAACTACCGAAAGGAAAATATTTTTGAATTGCATGGTGATATTTTTTAGGATCAGCAACAGTCTTTTGAACACGTGCTTAAAATTCAATCTTTGCAAGGTAAACATCTCCCCGTCCTTTCCGGCAGGGGAAAATAATTTCATTTTGGCTGACCAGTTTTGCAAAGCGTGGAAAATGCGTGAGGTCCCTGTTCACTCCAGGTATTTCCACATCTTCTTTCATCTGGCTGTCTGTATTCATCTCGCCACGGGTATTCACGTTTTGGGCTGTCAGATATGTTTTGCCTTTTATCTTTTCATTGAACAAAAGATACACCAGGCCATTGCTTACAATGCTTTTCAGGCCGGGCGTTGCGTGAAGCCGTTCTACCTGGTTGGTATTGATTATTTTTGACCAACTCTTTTCTCCGTTGCTGTCGCAGGAAAGCAACATGGTTTTGCTGCTGCTGTAGGTATAGCCATTCCCTGCTAAATACCTCCATTCTTTCCATGGGTAATAATGGTCAAATTCGTAAGGGTCATAAAAAATGAAATTGGATGCTACCTGCTCAGAAAAATATTGCAGGTAATTCCAGCGGTTATAGAACAGGCGATATGGGCTAAGTTGCAGTTCCTGTATCTCCATGTTAAAACCGCCATCATTGCGAAGCTGAACGTCCTGCAGATAAAAATCATTAAATACTCCCCGGATATCCCCTTTCTCTTTTACCTGTCTTCTCAGGCTGTCGTCAAAAATATTCATTACGGTGGAAACAGGGTTATCGGTCAAAGCATCCAGTGCTACCGTGTACAATCCGTTAATATCGCCTGTTGGAATTGTGCTGTAAAGCGAGCAAAGAATATATTGTTTGTGCATGTTGTCAATCAATAACCTGAGCTCATCTGTGAATATATCCGGAGGAACCACATAGTGCATCGAAAGCTGGCTTTCCCCTTTTTTCAATACACATACTACAGCCTTCTTGTTATTATCCTTGTCCGAAGATTCAGAGCAGCCCATGAATATAAAATTGCCATCGTTGTCTATTTTGAATTCGCTCAGGAATTCGGTGCCGGTTGCATTTACATCGCTGTTAAATTTTTTTGTCAGATGAAGCTGGTCATCAAAGAAGAGCGCATTGATTGTATACGATTTTCGGTTGTGCCAGTCTATATTGAAAATTGCAAGCTGTTTTTTGTCCTCGCTGTATATCACAGAATAAATCTGGCTCTGGTAATGTATGTCCATCACCTCGGTATGATCCAGTTCCACAGGTGAGCCTATAAGCTTGCCATCGAAGCCAATTTTAACCGCCATGCAGTAAATGGTATGTACCCGTTGGTATTGGTAGAACATGTAGAAATAATCTTCATAAACCAGAAAATGAGTCCCAGTCAGTTCTTTGGGCAGCGGTAGCACAATCGTCTGCTGCAGTTTCATTTCCAGATCGTAAATATAGATGGCGCTTTCAGCTATGGAAGTATTTGGGCTGGGGGCTATGCCCGGGATTACGGCAAAGGGATCCCTGCTTCCATATACCAGGTGCTGCGACTGTGGATAAGCTTCCTGGCTATAGGGGGAATGAAAATAAGTTGCCTTGTAAACCAGGATGTTGTTATTGTGTTTCGCGATCACATCGAACTTAAGCCGGTCGAAATCTATTTTTTCCGGGTCAGAATACATGATACGCTGAGCTTGGCTTATGAACTGAAACAGTATGCAGGCAGATAACAGATAAGGCAATTTCATTTCAGCTACAATTGAGATGATAAATTTGCAGCCCTTCCACAAGGGTCAGGGTTCATTTTAAAAATACATTAAAACATCATACCAGTTTGTTATTGAAATGCAATTAATACGCAACATTAGTGGTTCATGTGCAGGCACGATGGCTAGTGCAGGAAAATTACTTTGAGGTATTTTTACCAATCTTCCACCCGTCTTTTTACGGTATGATTTAGGGGTATTTTCCCATTGTCACGCATATTAAATCTATTTAATTTCATGCAATCATTGACACATGGTGTGAAAGATGAAATAAACGACAGGCAGTCGGTCAGTGATAGAAACAATCCCCCCTTTATAACATCCCCGGCTTCCCTTTCCCATAAAAAGGATTGGTTCCTTTATCGTTTCTGTGTGCGGCCGCCGCTGCATGCGGGTTATAGTTTTTGCTTAAAATTCAGATAATCATCAACGTTAACTGGACATATTGCCTGTTGAAAACATACTGCTAATGTTCAAACCTTAAACAAATGACACCTATTGCCGTTATTCAGGACAGCTTTGAACTCGTTTCTCCGATAAGGGAGATGTTACGGACAAACATTGATTTCCATATAAACGGGATTTACTACTCCCCTGAGGATGCCATGAAAGGGCTGCAGAAAAATTCCGCCGATATTGTGGTGCTGCACTTGCATTCGCGGCAACATGGAGGCATTGAATGGATGCAGTCATTGAGAAAAAAAATCCCCTCCGTTAAATGGATCGTGTACACCATGCTGGATGATGATGAAACCATATTCAGCGCTCTGAGGGCTGGCGCAAATGGCTACATCCTGCACAATGCGACGCCGGAGCAACTAAACCATGCCTTGCACGAATTGCTGAGGAATGGCGCGCCACTCTCTCCACGCATCGTTCATAAGCTTCTGGCTTATTTCCAAAACCAGCCCCGGTATCCACATCTCCCGGGAGATCTCAGCCTGCGGGAACAGGAAATCATGCATTTCACAGCCCGCGGGATGCTATACAAAGAAATCGCTTTGCAACTGGGCATTCAGAGAGAAACGGTAAAAAAGCATCTGTCCAAAATTTACGGGAAGCTCAATGTGCAGAATAAAGTAGAAGCGATGAATAAATTTTATGGTTTGTAAAATAGGATATAGGGAAGGCATATAGTTTTTTAATAAGCTGGTCAAAAATCAAAACCATGGATTCATCATTGCTTCCGTGTTTTCACCATCAATAATTGGATTATTTCGCGCTTGGTTTTCGTCCCTGGGAAATAGTACATTTATAAACAGCGTTAAACCCTGTACATAACGCTTCTGTTGTGAAAAGAATGGAGTTTCGGCAACTGGCAATCACAACCCCGCCATAGCTTGATAGAACAAGATAGTACGGCGATAAGCTCTTAAAGAAAATTAAACTTTTCTTTTTAAATAAACATGAAACGTTGAACGTGCTGGTATGAAAATTGACGCGTAACAGAAAGGAAAAAAGAAACTCACTGATACTTTACTTCGGATATGCTCTCACAGATCGGCTTTGTAAAACCCCTAAACTCCTCTATAGGCAGCCTGTAAAAAAACTGCTGTCAAGCTGAATTAATTTTCTTTTTACATAGATGGTTGGAAACAAAATTTAATCACACACAAAAATGTAATGTATGAAAATGCAATTCTCAAAGCACTCAGTGCTCAAAGGGAGTGAAAGACCCGCCCCTCAGGCGAAGAAGCTTGAAAAGATCGATAAAAAAGAATTGATGAACGTTACCGTAAAGCTCCGTGCAAAAAAAGCTTTGCCTGATTTATTGAATCCGGAAGTATACAAGAATTTTACTCCCCTTACTCATGAAGACTTTGCAAAGGAATATGGCGCTGCTGGCAGCGACATAAACCTCGTCACTTCTTTTGCTCATCATGTTGGTCTGAGTATCGTCAGGTCAGAACCTCACAAACGGACCATGGAATTGCGCGGCACCGTAAAACAAATGGAGGATGCTTTCAAAGTGGATCTTGCCAATTACAAAAGCGATAAAGGAAAAACATTCCGCGGCAGGGAAGGTGCTATCAGTATTCCCAATGAACTGGCCGGGATCGTAGAAGGTATCTTTGGGCTGGATACGCGGGTCATTGCCACCCCCAAATTCAGGATGTTGAAGAAAAAGAAAACGAATGGTACCGTATCTTATTTCCCTACGGATATCTCAAAGATCTATAATTTCCCTGCCAATGCCACCGGCAAAAGCCAGAATATTGCCATCATTGAGTTGGGAGGTGGGTACACCACAAGCGATCTCGCCTCTTATTTCTCGGACATGAAACTGAACCCGCCTAACGTAGTGGCTGTTTCTGTTGACGGAGGCAGCAATAGCCCCAGCAATCCCAACAGTGCAGATGGTGAAGTGATGCTTGATATCGAAGTAGCAGGCGGCATCGCTCCCGATGCAAACATCGTGGTGTATTTTGCCCTCAATAACAATAAAGCATTCCTCGATGCAATTAATGAAGCCATTCAAAGCACCAGTTTTCAGCCGGCAGTCATATCTATCAGTTGGGGTTCCGCAGAAGGCCCGGCAGGCGGCTGGTCCACATCTGCATTAAATGCATTCAATGAGGCCTTTCAGTCTGCTGCTGCGCTGGGTATCACGGTTTGTGCTGCAGCAGGGGATGATGGTTCAGAAGACAATGTAAACGACAGAAAAGTACATGTGGATTTCCCTGCTTCCAGCCCCTACGTACTGGCTTGTGGCGGAACCTTCCTTTCAACAAATAATGATGTGGTGACTAATGAAGTGGTCTGGCACGATTCCAATGGTGGTGGCGCAACAGGCGGTGGCGTCAGTGATGTATTTGGCCTGCCATCCTATCAAAGCAATGCAGGCGTCGATGTATCATTGAACACAGGCAAACCAGGCAGGGGAGTGCCGGACCTGGCAGGAGATGCCGATCCAAACAGCGGCTACACCATTCAGGTAGATGGCCAAACCATGACGATTGGCGGGACCAGTGCGGTTGCTCCCATGATGGCGGGATTGATTGCCCGTATCAACCAGAATAACGGCAAGCCCGCTGGTTTCATCAATCCCAAATTATATGCAGATCCGTCCGTGTGCAGAGATATCACGCAGGGGGATAATATCACTACCCACAATAAAAAAGGTTATACTGCCAGGCCTGGTTGGGATGCCTGTTCGGGTAACGGCGTTCCCGATGGCACTAAGCTGATGGAAGCATTGTCTTAGCAAACCGAATCAAGTATTTGCATCTTGCTATAGTACATGATGTAAAATCAATGTATGATCATGCAGTTTCGCTTATCATACATTGATTTTTCTTTGTCCTGCAAGATTCCATTGGCCGGCATATCGGAAACAACCATTTTTCACCATATCATTATCAAAACATAAACCATGTCACTGAACCTTGCAAACCCCAACATAACCCATTTGTTTGTGCTGATGCTCGAGAACCGTTCCTTCGATCACATGCTGGGCTTTTCTGGTCTTTCAGGAACGGATCCTGAAACCGGCGGCAACACATCCATCAATGGCCTTGGGCAAAATAATAAAAACACCTATCAGGGTGTGGATTACACGGCTGCCAACCCCGCAGGTGATATCATGCCATTCGATCCGGGGCACGAGTTTCCTGATGTGCTGGAGCAATTATGCGGAGTTGGTGTAGCCTATAATGGCGGCCCATATCCTTCGATCAATAACAGTGGTTTCGTCAGTAATTACGCCACCACCAAATCATCTGGAGAAGGTGGTGCGACAACGAATTTCGGGGAGATTATGAAATGTTACGACACAATAAATCAGCTACCTGTAATGACGGCACTTGCGCAGCAATTCGCAGTTTGCGATAGCTGGTACGCCTCTTTGCCAGGGCCTACATGGCCCAATCGCTTTTTTGTGCATGCCGCATCATCCGCTGGCCTTGATCATAGCCCTACAACCCTGGAAACTACTGAATGGGAAACGGTCTTTGGATATCAGTTTCCCAATGGAAATATTTATCAACTGATGGACAAGAATAACAAGAGCTGGAGAATTTACCGTGGAGTAAGCAGCCCGGCGATTGGTTCCATACCATGCGTCGCTGCATTGAAAGGGATTCATATATCAGACACTAATTATTATGAAAATTTCAGCAAAGATATTAATGGCAGTTATCCTTATTCCTACACTTTTATTGAGCCAAATTATGGAGATATCATCAATAGCTCCTACTCAGGTGGGCAATCCCAGCATCCGATGGATGATGTAAGAAATGGAGAGGCACTCATCAAGTCAACATATGAGGCCATCCGCAATTCCCCGCTATGGCTTAATAGCATGCTCATTATCACCTATGATGAGCACGGAGGATTTTATGATCATGTTCCACCCGGTCAGGCAACAGACCCCGGAGATGGATCAATTGCCAGCAAGTACAACAAATACGAATTCAACTTTCAGCAATATGGTGTAAGGGTGCCTGCCATCGTGGTGTCTGCATATACACCCAAAGGCAGCATCAGCCATAAAGTTTACGATCATTCCTCAGTACCCGCAACCTTAGAGGCGCTGCTAAACCTCGCTCCGCTTACGCAAAGGGATGCAAATGCTGACAACCTTACCTCGCTCGCTTCTTTGTCTGTGGCAAGAACCGATACACCGGTAACCCTCCCTGATATTCCAGCAGTCCCGCAAGCGGAAATTGCAGCGGCACTGGCCAGGCAGCCTATCCGCAATAATGATGCAGATCCTGTAGACGGAGGCAACCTGCCGGGCTTTTTGCATATTGCTTTAAAAGAACAACTAAAAAACGATGATAACGATTTGCACAAAGCTCAGCGAAGAGATCATTTCAGGGCAACCGTAAGAACAAAAGCCGATGCCCGTCACTATCTCGAGTCCGTTATGCCAGCCTTCGCAATTCCAAATCCCAAGTCAACAACTAAAAATAAAATATAGTAGTGGAGACAAGCAATTCCCGACAGCAAAATTTCAACCGTCTTACTATGTGATTCAAAACCTTCGGGTTACCCGTCTCTTCTAAGTGTCTTCCCTTCATTCCCGCAAAGGCAGGTATCTTTCATCTCGAACGTCAGACAAACAATAGGCTACCGCCCCTCAACCGCCGTCATTTCGAATCCCCACCCCAGCGTCCCACGAGATAAAGCATAACTGCGGCGTGGATAGAAATCCCCTGCCGCCCCTCAAGCACCGTCATTTCGAATCCCCGCCTCAACGTCTCACGGGATAAAACATAACTGCGGCGGGGAGAGAAATCCCCCGCCAACTTATCAAGTTCCCTTCATTTAGACCCCCCTTCAAAGTCTCACGCTCAAAGCCTAACCACGGCAAGGTTAGAAATCCCCTGCCGCCCCTCAAGCGCCGTCATTTCGAATCCCCGCCTCCGCGTCTCACGGGATAAAACATAACCACGGCGGGGTGAGAAATCCCCCGCCGACACTTATACTTTTTGTAATCAGGCTTCCCATCCTACCCAAATTTCATGATGCGATTCCATCGAAAAAACCCACCCATCTGATTTCAGGTAGGCATCGGCGTTACACTTGCAAACAAAGCGAAGTGATCTCAGCTCAAACACCTGTTGCAGAAAAATAGCAACTGATACAATAGCCTTTTCATTTGCTACTCTTGTTTCTCATAATGGCTCCCATTACTGTCGCTAAACAGACTGCTGAACAAAGGCAGCAGCGAACCAAGGGATGTGAGCAGTCCTGTCACTTTCTGATAGAGCATATCCTGGGTAACAAAAGTGAACAATCCGATCAGGGACAAGACCAGCAGCAGGGGAATCTTGAATTGTTTCCATGAGTCCTTTGATGCTGCGCGGTTCAGCTCCGTAACTACATTCTTATCATCCCTTTCCCCAAGCACAAATTCCCGGAAGCTCATGGTCATCATCTCCAGCCGGTAATCATCGTCAAAGAAAAGAACCCCCTTGCCTAATAACTCATTCAGTTTTTTCCCATCCTTATAGTTTGCAAAACCATCAATCGCAAAATCATAAAGAATAAATTTCTCACGGGCATTAAGAGTCGCCCAAATTGTTGAATACACATCTTCCATCAGTTTACCTGTCTGCAAAATGTTCATCTCGCCGCATATTTGTTGCTGCAGCTTTTCATAATCATATATATCACGCATTGCGATTTTGTCTCTTTTCTCTCGCTCTTCCTTGGCTTCTTCACCAGGCCATAACCGCTCTTTTAATTTTGCAACAGTTGCAGGATCAGTAATCATGCCATCCACCCATTCGTTGTCATCGTGTGAACAATTTTTTCGCTCAAAGAAATCAATCAGGAATATCCGTCTTGCCAAGGATTTCGTGAGTTTATATGCACCAAATAATATCAGTAAAACACTTCCCGCAAACAGCGCTATATAAACGCCCCCGGCTAATCCCATTTGATGAATGAGCAGGCTGGCCGCATTCCGGTTTGTATTGACAGTTCCCCTTTGAATCACCGAGTCTTTGTCATAAGCATCCACGCTGCTGCGGTACACAAGCACGGAACCGGCTATATTTTTACTTCCGGTGCTGTCAAGAAAATACCAGGAACTGTCGGAAGCTGAACCGGGGGAATCTACCCTGGAAGATAAGCTGCCCTCAGGGAAAAACCATTGATGCAATTGAGAATATCCTTTCGATACATTTTGATTTATTTTACCATCAAAGACAGGAACAGTATATACGGAATCTCCGCTGAATGTATAGATGCCCGATTCAAATTTAAGTTTATGAATAGCATGTAGGTAAAAAGAGTCGCTGTCGCGAAAATTATAATCCTTTATCCGTTGGTTATATCCAGTTCTTCTTAAATTGATCATATGTGCCAGTTCCAGTTGGGTATTCACTGACTCAAGATTTGTTTCCTGCCGCAGCAAAAGACAAAAGATCCCGCCAGCCGGAATGATACTGATCAGGACAGCGCCAGT
>Ga0302280_1000978_pt1 | contig 24684 bp, 18 predicted proteins | sample III_Fen_E1_1_FD_198771 | JGI IMG/M metagenome (GOLD analysis project Ga0302280, IMG submission 198771) | Peat permafrost microbial communities from Stordalen Mire near Abisko, Sweden - III_Fen_E1_1 | ecosystem: Environmental > Terrestrial > Soil > Wetlands > Permafrost | place: Sweden: Abisko... | reverse complement strand
AGACTTTATCCAGAGTCAACGGACGAATATAACAAATCTCTTTATGAAGTAAACTCGCAATTTTAAAATCAAGCTCATGATTTATGCTGGTATCCTAATGAATAATTTAGCCACAACTGTCATCATCACGTTGCTGCTGTTTTAAATAAACTGTAATATGAAGGAAAGGAAAATTGGACTCAATTTGACATATGGTGGATGTGTTTTCGCGGTACGTACGTAAATTATTGTTCAATTTTGAAAGTCTATATTCCACTAGCCATTCTGTTAGGAATAATTGCAATTTTAATTGTTCTGGTTTGATCTTTTATTGGTGTAATAATTATAAAAATATATAATTTTTGTCTTCTAATTTTATTATTTTTAAGGAAATATTATTAAAATCATTTGTCTGAATGTATTTGTTGAAATTAGCAGATTTTAGTTCGCTGTTATATTGGAAAAATCCATATTTTTTGATTTTTCTTAAGCAGAATAATTCTATTGCTTTTATTTAATGAATACGGATACCAATCAGACCATCGCAATCTTCTTAATAAATGGAATAAGTTCAATTCTGGGGTGGAATGCAATGTTAGCAACTTTTGATTATTTCCAAAGTGCGTTTAGGGACTTTCATGTTTACTCTTTCCTACCGGTTCCTGTCTACGCAGGTTATCTTCTCGTAGGCTTCATCTATCATATGCTGAGCAACAAATTCAAGTATATCCACTTAATAGTGATTGGTAATGTTGTCACAAATATTGCCCTCGCATTTGTGCTTATCATATCAATCATTTTGCCACAAACTTAAGTAGGATTTATACTCCTAATAATTGGATCTTTTTTCATTGGAGTTGCTGGTAACTTTTCACAGATCTCGTTTTACGCGATGATTAACTATCTTTCAAAAGAAGTCGTTTCTCAGTTTACTGTAGGAGCAGCATTATCAGGACTATTTATAACCGTCATAAGAATCATTATATTGGCGATTGCTGGAGCAGATAACACATCTATTGTTCCAATCATACTCTATTTTGTCATTGCCATTATTGTCAACACTGTTGATCTTTTTCTCAATGTTATCTTCTGTAAATCAGATGTTTATCGGGATAAAATTGGTAAATTTTTGCCTAATTATTAGCAAAATAACACTAAGAGCAAAGAAGTGAATCCAGTTGCGGAGCAAAGGCTAATTGATATCTCTCAATAAAAAGTAAACAATCAATTATAAACAAAAGAGGAAAGCAACATCTAAGATGAAAATTATTTTAAAACTCTGTATTAGACTTGCAAAGTACTATTTCCTTATCCCTTCATAATAATGTTTACATTTGTGCTTTCCTTTATTATTTACCCGGGCCCTACTTTCAGTATAACATTTGATGGAATGAGTAGTACTTGGTCTATCATCATATTTGTGGTCATATATAACATTGGAGATACTCTGGGCAGATTTACTGCCGATATCAACAACTTCTTTAATAAACAATCTCTCAATTTTGTGTTTTTTGGTCGAATTGTCTTCGTTTTTACAGTTACAATAATGGCTAGTGGGGTTGATTTAAATGATATTTTAATCACTAATTATATCTTTCCCTTTATGAATCAATTTTGGTTTGCCTTTACAAATGGATTCTGCATCAGTATTTATCTTCTCATATAGATGCCTCCTTTATTATGGCTTTTAAAATTTGTCCACTAAAATTCAAGAAATACGCAGGAGTCTTATGCGCTTTAATTTTGCAAATCGGCATTATGCTGGGAACGATCTTTTAAATTCCTTATGCCTACGCTATCGGAATTAACTGAAAACAACATTTATGATCTTACATTGTAAATTAATCAATTGTATATAAATTATAAACTAAGATTATACTTAATCCCTGTAGGAGAAATTTACTAATTTGCAAAAAAATATATAAATCTGTTTTCTTTTAAATTAATTCTCATAAATTAAAGGTACTGTTTGAGGAAGTAAATAATATTATATTTAAATTAATGAAAAAGAAAGAAGCCAATTCGAAGATGATGACGAAGTCTAAGGTGATAATGGTTCCATCCAAAAAAAGTATAATCAAGCCAAAGTCCAAAAATAAATAAGAAAAACCATAATAATCTCTATTTATCCTGGTGGGAGACAGCTTTTATGTCGCCTCTTCCAAATCCGAACGGAAAACATACAATTAGTTCGAAAAACGAGTTAAAGTCAACAAAACTAACAATCACAAACTCCCCTCTCGAAGCAATCACCAACAAAATGAAAGTCTTAATCTACAAGAATACGTTAAATCACTTTCTAAGGCATAAAAATAAAAATTACTCATGGATTTGTCAAAAGAAATGGAGGGCGAGAAGTGCGACGAAGCAGTTGAAGTATAGGAGAAAGATGACAAACTATAGCGGTTGAATAGTAAATTGGAAAGTATTAGATTGTAGTTGATGGCACGTTGGTAGGAACAAATCAATCAAATCAATCACCTTTTCGAGAACTAACAAATCAGTTTATAAGATAAAAATGAGAAAATAGTGTTGATTGAAAAGATAAGGAACAGCAAACTCACCATGATAGACTATACCCGAGTACTGTTCTAAAAGATATTGAAAGAAGAAGGTGAATTGTAGCTGAATAAACAGCAACATATATAACACATCATTAACTCACTTCACTCCAACTCCTCCCTTGATTCTATTTCCGAACAAATCAATAGCATTGAAAGCAGCCGACAAACACAATTAAGACCACAAGTAACAATCAAGGAAGATTAAAGAAGAGAGATTTATCCGACCGAAGAGAAAAGAAACAATGAGGAATAAACCAAAAAATTAAGGAAAGAAGTAAAAGAGGAAAATAAAGAGAGAAGTAAAAAAGCAGAAATTTTTGAAAAAGAGAAATAAGGAGAAAGCTAGGAATGTCCTCTTATTGAAAAGGAAGGCATTCAAATTTAACTCGAAAGTAAACAAAATGAACAAAATAGAGGGACTGAAAAGATCAAAATTGAAGATTGCGAAAAGACTGGAGAAATTATTCCCAAGTCCCCTTTCAAGCTTGATATACGCCTAGATGAAGTGTAATTTGGTAAGGATCATTACGATGAATAGCCTGCAGAAGCCAATCAAGATCACTCCATTTCCCCAACAAAGAGTCCTCTGGATATTAAATTATAATTCAGTCGATAGCACGATGACTCAAATAAGCGTATAATTAGAAAAGGAGATGATTAATTTCTATGCGGATAGTCTGATAAAATAAAGATACCCATTTTGATGACGAGGGACAAATTAGAACAGATTTAAATATAAAAAGTAGGACAGTAAATATAGGCTTTAAACTTAGCAATCAGGAATAAATCTCAGTTCCAGTACTGTTAAGTCATTCCTGAAAATCAAGAGCACTTTACCACCATCATCGACATCAATCAGTTCGTGATCAGCTTCTATGAATTCGTAGTGAGTACTGTTTTATCGATAAAGATAATTATATGCGCGAAGTTATTGAATGGATGAATATTCCCTATGGCAAATCCTGTCCTGATAAACTTTTTTCAATTAGAAAGGAAGGATATGTCCCCAATAACGATTTTGGTAATGCCTTGCATCAAGATTTTCTCGACATGTACCACGCCGAAGTAGATGATGAGATATTTAGATAAATTAATCAGTAAGGACAATATCGGATTATTAAAAAGCACATAATTTAGTCATCTTTGATGCCTTTAATTCAGGACTCAATGTGTATCGGGCATATTATGAATTGGAAGGAGAAGTATTTCCTTGGAATACCTCTGAACGGGGATTAACCTTTTATTAAATAAGTGAGTAAAATATCGAAGAAGTCTTTGAAAAAACCAAAATGAAAATATTAGAGTCATGTACCATCTTGTGCGGGTTAATGCCTGACTGCGAATTAACGACTGAGGAAGCTAAACAGCTGCTGACTAAGAAACGATAGTAAACTTATGAACGTGTCCTTAGAGCTGAAATTAATGAAAAATTCTTAGAGTGGAATATACAGATTCTTAATTTTTAGGCCCTTGTTAGAATTATTCTTGCTGAGGATATATACTAGAGAGAACTTGCACTGCTAATGGACGACCTTCACAAATTAGGAGTCATTTGAGTGTAATTTTGGGTCCATGTCTTAATATTGTATAATTTAATTTACTAGTTATTTTCTTATCAAATAAAATACAAATAACATAGATAGTTACAAGTTGTTCTGTCTTGTTCAAAATACTGGTTGATAAATAGAACAAGATATTTTCCTCCTCTTGTAAAATTAATAAGCTTGCATTTGTTCTTTAATGAATAATTATCCTTTTTTTATAAAAATTGTAGCAGATGATGTTGGAGAAATTATCTCTATTTTAAATGGAGAAACCAAATAGTTAAAATATCTGCTTTTCAGCAATCAAAGATACTCAATATAGTCTTTTCTCTAAGATATTCAGTAATTGAATTTAAAAAGATAGTTACTGGGAGTTGAACCCAGGGCCTTGGTGTACACAAAACACACACGCTCTACCAACTGAGCTATAACCCGAATCAATGATTAACTCAACCAAAATTTATGTAAACTTGCAAAAAGGTAAATTGAAAAAAATATCATCTAGCAGCAACCATTTTTATTTTGATATTTAAGTCTTATCATAATAAAAAGAGATAAAAAATCAAGGGTTCAAACTGAAAGCAAAAAATCTTTTGAGGTCTTCAGCAATTTATTGATCGAGTTAATATGTCTAATTGGGGGAATAATAATTAATATTGCTTGTTTTCTCAATCGACTTAGGCTCACAGTGACGATCAGTGTCATTATCTGAATTTGTTTTTTCTGATGGAAAACTATGAAACATTTTAAACTGAGGAGTTTCCATCTTTAGGATTTGGTCCATCTGCTTTACAACTGGACTGCCATAGTTAAATTTTATAGAGGCGGCACTTCCAATGTGCTATTCGTGGATTTTTGACTGAGGTTTTTTTATGAAATTTCGAATAATTATCGGGGAAGGTTGCGGAAGAGGATTAAATTTTGGTTGATTGATTTGATTTACCGCTTGATTAACTGGACTGCTTAAATGAATTTAGGGCGGCGATCCTTGACGGAAAAGTACTCTTTTTTAATCTTGATTAATAGGTATATGAGAGTAATATAATTGTTGTGTTCTAAAAGCTGGAGTTAGCATTTTACTTGAATTATTCTGAGCCATGACCTTTTTCTATTTAGGTTGATTGGCCAAATTATGATTGCTTTAGTTGCTGAGAAAGCTTTTGTAGCTGGTTTGACTAATCTTGCTATCATATAATGGTTTATTATATATGATGTTGCTAGGAGATAGTCCCTTTTTTATCACATTGGGCTGAGAAGAAAATGATCCTCTTCCCATAAAATTGAGTGCTCCATCGACCGATACACGTATAACTTCACTTCTTTATGCCACACTACCAACTGACTGATTATCGTCCTCTTCGTATAACTCTTTAATAGAGACCATAAATTTTGGTACGCAAAGTCGATTTTCCAAGCAATAGTTTCTGAATTCCTCTAATGCCTTGTAAAATGATAAACGTTCTAATGTACCTCTATTAACAAGAAAATGTTTGAAATGAATAATTTTATTAGCTTGATCATCAATGTTGTTTTCGATGATACTTAGAAGATTGATGATCATTTAGGATTGTGATCCTCCTCTTTATTGTCTTTTTTGAGATTTAGGCATAATGTAGGGTTAATGATTAGCGAGATTAGGATTCATCCATACCTTAACTTTTCCTTTTCTATTGATAAAAATCATCTCTTCGATGATATCAAAGTATCCTACATTTTAATATAGACTCTTAAAACCCTCCAAAGAGGTTTGGGTGAGGTAGAGTTGATCTGCAAAAGGTAAATCGTTAATTTATCGTAAGCGCAAATCAACTTTCTCGGCGTAAAGCAATACTCTATGCAGTGCTGAACATAAATCCTCCGAAGATACATTAAGAATGCCCTTCACTCTATATATATAGGGTGAAATTTTTAAATTGTGTTCAGGCGAGTGTTAATCATTTGGGATAATCGAATTAAGTTCTCTGCGCATTTCGACTTCCCGTTAGAAGGATGAATAGTCTAATTCTGAAATAAATTCTAGTTCATATTCCTCAACGTATTCTTTCGTAACAATGTTCAAGAATATTCTTTTGGAGTAGGGATTTACATTGTGAAAGATATTTTTGCCATCGTTTTTGACCTCCTTCCAATTCGAGTTATTTGCCAGGGAATTTGGTATGCTCTATTATTGGCCCATTTTTAGTGCGAATATGATTGATTCTTAATTTTATCGGCGATATATTGAGATCAATAAAATGAATAATAAATAGATTTCCATCGGTGATAAAATTAGAATTATATTGAAAGGACTCTGCGCTACGAGTCAAAAAGGATAAATTTATTGTTTGATTAAAATTAGATCAAATGAATTGTTTAAAAGCTATATTGAGCTTGTCAATCAAAGATTATTGAATGAAGATAGCTAAATGACATGATAAATGACTGTTAAAGCTCTATCTTAAACAATAGTAATAATAAAAAAATGATTGATCTATTAATTAAAAAATATATGATAAATTGTAAAATTAAAGTTTTTGACTTATAATTGTTCTTAAAAGATGTATTTATGCATTAACAATAGAATCGATTATAAATTATGATTTTCCGTCTTTAATTCTATATATAATATACGTATCCTTAACGCTGTTTAAATGTTATACAGATTATTTAAAATGGGGAAAAAAATTAAATCAGTAAAGGCTGTTGATAAAATCATTCATAACTCAAAAAAAGATTGTTCTAATATGCTTTTTAACCATATCAGCAAAAATGATCTGAGAAAATATATCCATTCCAAATTGATTAAAACAAGAACTTCCCATCATTTTAAAAAAACCTGTAACTCTATTTTCATTTAGAATTTATCTCTCGAATCAAAAATGGTTCATTTAATGACATAATCGATAAGACTTAATTAGAGTGTCCCATTTGTTTGGAGTTATTTGTTTCTCCTGTTTTAAGAAAATGCGGACATATCTATTGCTACCGTTGCATGGAAACGCAAATAGCTTACAATAATAGTTGTTGTGTATGCCGATAATAGTAAGATGAAATCTAGCTTCTTCCTTCTAAAATGACTGAAATACTTATTTCAGAGTATTAATTTTACGACTCAGTTTTGTACTTCCCAAAGAGATTGAACTCTACAAGTATCTTTGCAGGAGTACGGATTCTTAAGAGTGGGCAAAAAGAAGAAAAATAGTAAATTTATAAGTTGGAATGAGAGTGGACTTTAAAGATTTCAGCAATGTTTGGAGAAGAGGAGTAGTTATTAATACTTTTGTAGCTCACAACAAGGATAGAATAGCTTAGATAAAAATTTGGATTAAAGGGTAGGTTTTTGTAGAGCCTGTCAATATTTTTTCAAATCGACTGGCCTATTCTAATTTTTTTACAGCAAAAGAATATCTATAGGATTTCTCACCAGTACTTCCAGAATTAGATCATTCATAAACTTCCTAAAAATAGATTTAATTTTAGGAAGATAATCCGAATGAGGAAGAAGAGTTTTTTAGATCTCAAATTGATCATTTCTAAAATGAATTAGGCTCACCAGAATAGATTAATATTTAAGATGTAGGAAGTATCGGCAACTAATAAAATTCTGTTTTAAGTGCTCTTAACGTGCTAAGCTCTTAAGACCACTACTCGATCATTTGATTTGTATTCTCAAATCTATTCTATATTAGCTTGATCGTAATTCAAGTTATTCTCCACATGTTTTTGCGTATATAATTTAATTTTATATGATTTAATCGGTCTTTCATTTTTTTGAAAGTTCATTACCTTCATAAATGTATCTCGAGTAAAGAGTTTGTTTTTAGTTGCTATAATAATATTCTGACATATGTTTTCCTTCTATATTTGGTAAAAGCTTTGACAAAGAGTCGTAATTGGTTTAATTTATTTAATTTTATGATAGGTTCATCTTTTCATGAAACTTACAAAATTATTATTATAATATATTAAGTTTTTTGAAGATTATAATAAACAATACAGATCATATAAATCTTTCATCCCATCTTTTTCAGCTCACCAGGACAAGAAAATAGCAGTGCTAGTATTGTCGGAAATGATTAGATTATAATTATTTGGACATCAGAAATTTTATAGGACCTATAATAATTAATTAGGATATAGTTGTATGACGACTCAAGACTTTTAAGCTATAGTATCAAATCACCCTTTCTTTGATAACAAATCGTAAACTTCTACTGATAGTGATTAGCTAGATTTTCTGCAAGTTAATCTATCATCTTCTCGCTATGTGCCCATTGCTAAGAATAACTGCTCCAAGATCAAGAGCTCTCTATGCAAAAATTATCTGCAAAAAGGGTATTGTCCTTATGGCGAAAGGTGCCAATTTGCTCATGGACCTGAGGAGTTAAAGATCAATCTAGATCACAATCGATCCTATAAGACAAAGGACTGTTATTCTTTTTCTAAGAAAGGATATTGCAGTTTCGGTAATGGGTGCAATTTCATCCACGAAAGAAGTCCCAAACAGGAGTAGCAAAAACAAAAATGGAGCATTATATACTCAAATCATCGATAAACTTTGAAAAGCAATGAATATTCGAATTCTCGTTTGCTGAAACTTTTGCTGCTAGAGTGAAGATGAGTTACTTTAAATTAATGATTTACATTACCAATAAATTATGTATGCATCACATATAAAAATGGGTAGATTATTCTTGAATAAACTAACAGATAAAACGTTATGAGAAGAAATTCTCTTATTTTATTTATTTTTGTATAAATTATGGTGAATTGAATGGCATTGAATAAGGTTTTAATGTATATTTACTTATGCTTATTGCTAAATTAAAATTATTGAAATTATGAACATGACTTATTCTACGAGAAATTTATTCAAGAAACACTAAATCATTACATGCGAATATAACAAAATTATAATTTGATATAATTAATAAGCAATATTAAAACTGGAAAATCCCTTGATTTCATAAAAATAAAGAGATAGACTTTTGTAAACAATATGATATATTTATTTTAAAAGTACTTCTTGTCGATTCAATATTATAGATGACGAAGTATTGCTTAAATAAAGGGAAGATTCCTAAAATTATAAAAGGATATAGATTCAAAATAAATATTAATTAATTAAATAATATAAAAATTTGATTATTGGCAATGGTTAAGCATAATAACGTGCTCCCCAACGTACACCTCCGAAAGCATTGGCAAAGAAACGTCAGAGTCTGGCTCAACCAAGCTGGACGCAAGAGCAGAAGACTGCAAGCAAGGAGAGCAAGAGCCACTGCCATAGCTCCTAGACCCCTCGATAGACTCAGACCTTCAGTGCACTGTCAGACCATCAGATACAGTCACAGGCCAAGACTTGGCAAGGGATTCACTCTTGCTGAAATCAAAGCTGTTGGACTCGGAATTGACTTTGCTAGGTCTGTCGGAATTTCTGTAGATCACAGACGTAAAAATCGCAGCCAAGAAAGCTTTGAGACAAATAAAGCACGCCTTACTAACTATCTCAGTAAATTAGTGCTCTTCCCCAAGCATGACAGCCATCTAGTGAGCAAGGCCAAGCACGGCATTCTCAACGACACTCCCAAGGTATATTTGTTTTAATGAAGGATCAGCAAACCATTGCTACAGCACCTACTGTTAATGTCCTTGCCCCATTAGTCAAGAGAGTTCGATCAGTGAGCAGACTTGAACTTGATAGGCTCAGAAAGTCAAGTGCTTACCGCAGTATTAGACAAGAATGGAATAACCAGAGAAACGACGGTATTCGTCAGAAAAAAGCCAGAGAAGCAGCCGAGAAAAACTGATTGGATCTATTTAATCTTTGAGAATTGTATTGTAGTATTATTAAAAAAGATGAAGATCTATTTAGAAAGGAGTTCTTTTTTCGTCAGAATTGTTAGTCCGTTGAACGATTATTATTCAAATCACATTTATAATCATTTGGCAATTTTGAGAGCAAAAAATATACTAATTATCATTTTTTGTATCTTTCCATGTCCTATATTCGTATATCACTGAAATAGGAGTGCTTCAAGGCTTATTTCATAGAAATTCGACGAGCAGGGTCGAGTTGGAGCATTTTCATGCACAGGTCTATGGCAGTCTTATCAAAATTCTTGAAATAAGCTTAGATATTGACTCCCTTGAATTTAGGAAAAGTTGGTTTGAAGTCAGGAAGGTTGTCTAAATAAATAAAAATTTACATATATTCATCCATTGATCGGAAGTTGGAGTGCCATGAAACTGGAAAATTTTAAATATTTGATCTATTTAGCTGTCTCCACAAAACATGGCCTTTTTTTCAATGAGTTCTCCAAAAATACAGCCAACAGCCCAAATATCAACTCCTAAACTATATTGTTTTTGTCCCAGTAAAACTTAGGGAGCTCTGTACCATAAAGTTTCAATCTCATGAGTAAGGGTTTTAATGGGAAGGCTAAAAGCTCTGGCAAGTCCGAAGTCCGCAAGTTTTAAAGTTCCTGATTTATCAATAAGCAAATTTTGAGGTTTCAGGTCGCGGTGAATAATTCTGCGGGAATGGCAATAATTAAGTCCGTTGCAAAGTTGATAGACAAAGAGTTTGACCTGGTAAGGAGTCATCGTTGATTTATGTTAACTCATGTATTTCTTTAGGTCGTAATCCACCAGTTAAAATACCAAGTTCAGCTTCTTTTCTGCAGGCACGTAAACCACTTAACGGAGGCTGTATAAATAAAGTATGACTTAACGATGTTTGGATGAGGTTGTAGCTCTTTGAGTATAGATATTTCCCTCATGGCTGTCGAGGGCACCCCTTAATCCTAATTCTCCAATTTGATCTTCTTAATAGCAACAAAGTCTTTCATAACTGTATCTTTAGCCTTGAACACAACTCCATAGGTTCCCTCTCCAAGTCGTTAGCATTTTTCATACCTGTCCTTGATTTATGCTTTCATTTAACACCTTCCAAAAATTAATATGAAAAAGATCGTTAATTAATTAATTTAAATCAGGATGTTAGCAAAATAAATTATCAAAGAATTATTTATGACATCACTGTAATTTATCTATAATTTTTTTTGATGCCATCTGCAGAAACACGCTCTACCAGCTTGGTTTAAGTTGAAATTACCATCATCTGTATATTACATTGTTTTTGCCCTATTTTATATTTCATTGTTTCCTTTAGACTTGAAAGAGCCAATTTTTTGCATCTTACAATGACATTTTCTTAATTATTATATGGGCACTTCATTATACTTTTAGTTAAAAGAGATTGAATTCCCTATTCGGCAGCGTCAATTCATTTGGCTTTGTATTCAATCATAGTTTTAGATGAATCAGTTTGATAGATGCAAGGACCTCTCTCATCAACACCAGCGATCAGTAGCACAACACCATAAGGTCTGGGCATTGGTTTATTTTTTGATGAATGATCTCCTTCGCCGAAATTGATGGCCAAGTCAGAAATTGTTTGAGACAAAATTTTTACAGTAATCGATTCTAGATATGTATAGCGATGATTCAGGGCTTCCAATCTTCCGTGTTCAATGAGAGTTTTTGCATCAGTGATCACCCCACGAGCTGCACAGCAAATATCTTGAATATTTTTTAGAGGGATTATGGTACAATAAGGTAGAGTTCAATCTTCGTTAAATTGCAAGAACTACACCTTAAACGCATTTAATTCCAATAGCTGAACATCCGAGCTGAATAAAGGAATGTTTACTTTGATGGCTTCAATGGCATACTCAACCTGAAAAATGCGACCCTCTGGAGAAAAAGTATTTATTCCTCGATCATATTCGCTTCTAAATGAGAAGTGATTTATTTGCCTCTGAACATGTTAGACAGAGATTATTAAGATTAAGTTAATTTAAAATATCCAAATAAAGTAATGTAGTGATGCAAAGAATAATTATTTGTTTTATAGAATTATTTTGAGGTGATAATCTCAATCTGACCGTTAACTTGATGATTTACTTAATACATTAAATATTTAAGAATTTATTTTTGCAAAAGTTTTCTCCAAGAAAATTGTTTTAAAATTTAATAACTTTTGTCGAATAGACTGATTCAATAGGGATCTAAATAATGCAATATAAATTTATTTTAACTATTTTACTTGTTGATTTTTAATTTGAAATATTTAGTAGTCAAACATGCTGCAGAATCCTTTAACTGGAATACTGCCGGATGACCAAGCAGACCTCATTCTCATAATGATAATCACCATTCCACTCTCGTACATATTTTCTTTCATCTACAATAAATACATATTGTTGGCATTGACTATGACCCTTACGATGGGATTTCAAAGTCTCCTTTTTCCTGAAGATAAATGGATCCTTTGGGGACAGCAACAAATTGTCTACATTTTGATATTGATTTCGCCAAGAAAGTACGTCGGCCATATCATCATTATTGAAAGTTTTGCGGTTTTAATGTTCATGCAGCTGCAAAGATTGTATATGGCATACGGAGTTAACAGATTTGATATCACAGGAATATTCATGATGCAGTTGTTCAATTGGGTGGGAATGGGTTACAATTATCAAAATGGAGCAAAATAAACCTCTGAACTGACGAAAGAACAAATGTAAAGAAGAATAGTCGACATACCCAACTATATCACATATCTTGGTTATGTAAATTTTCTGCCTGCTTGCCTAGTGGGCCCTGTCTATTAATATATTGATTTTGAAAATTATCTTAATAGGACCAATGATTACGCTAGCATTCCTAATACTTTGACTGCAGTGGGAAAATAAATGGGAATATTCTTTTTTAGTTTAGTTTTATATGAACTTACAGCCATTTTTCCTATATCACGCATTACCGAACCATAATTTGCCGCCTATAATTTCCCCTATAAACTAATCTATTGTGTACTGTGCATCACTCATATTTAGTTAAAATATGTGACTGCTTGGAGTTTAGGAATGGCTGGAATGCGAGCATCCGGCATTACTTATAATCCAAGTTAAAATACAAAAAGTGAAGATGGTATTATAACTGAAAATTTTGGTCGAATTTAAGTAAATCATATGTGGAATTTTTATATGGATCCCAGCATTAAAGTCAAAGCAGATAACTGGAATATAAGTGTACAACGGGCTCTAAGAAAATATATATATGAAATTGTTTATAATCCCAAATAATTCACGGATGATAATAAGAGAAAAAAGCGACAGTCATTTGCTCAATTATACACGGTATTAATGAGTGCTCTTTGGCATGGGTTGTATCCAGGTTACTTCATCTCATTCGTTCAATGGGTTGTTTATATACAAATCAGTCAATAACTTTACAGATTAAAGCGTATTGTTGGATCAAAAATAAACGGACTTTGGAAAAAGCATGAAACAATTTTTACAATAATCTAAAATTTGGTTGCCACATTTGTGCTGACTTATTATGGAATGGCCTTCCATTTGATGACTTGGGAAAGAGTACAAATTTATCTAACTTAAACATATTTCGCACCCTATATTTTGCTGTATGTAGCCTTCTATGCTGTTTTCAAAATGAAAATCCTATCTAGAGGATAAAGACATAAGAAGATAAAGGATGATGCAAAACATGAGTAACAAAAAACAATCAATGTCGATATTGTTAATATTCAGGATGCAAAAAAAGAATGATTAATCAATTAAATAACAATTCTGATAATATCACTTAATTTCTTTCACATTTATTCAAATATAGTATGCTATTGTATCATATTCTTATATTGAAACAGTAAAACGCATAAATTGCTATAGGATATTTTAAATACATTTAAGTATGATTGATCACAAGTTTACTTGTTTTTTTCTTTTAGACTTGAATAATCGTTGAATGTGTTGTTGTTGTATAATTTCATGGGATAGAAAATTTAATTGTTAATATCTTCTTTGGTACTATTTTTCAGAATAATATTAACAATAACCACTATATTTATAATAATAAAATAATGTGAATAAAATAGTAACATAACATTATTTTTTCACGAGCGGACCAAAAGGGCAACTTTGTCTTTTGGCAATCTCTTACGTAAGTATCCCTTTTACAGCTCCTCCACAAAAATATCAACGTATTTTTTGAATTTTTCTTTGTCCTTGAGCTTTTTTGCAGTAATGTAATCATCAAGTTTGCCTCCCTTTATTTGTCTTAGAGTCTCTCTAGCTAAATAGATCCTTGCTTCTCTCATTAATCTCTCTCCATGAGTCTCAAAAATTTTTTGAAGTCCATATTGCTTGATTCCATCCTCTGTAATTTTATGCTAATTTCTTTCTCCTAGCAAATAATGTAAGATTTTTTTAGTAGACACAGAAGAGTTTTTGAAAATTTTCCACATCTTAGCTCCAATAATTTGATAATCCTTTAAGTATTTCTACTCCGACAAGATTTCAATGGAATGTTTGAGGCAAACAGTGAGATGTTTTTGAAAGTTATGAAAAGCTGAAGGATTTAGTTTATTGGTTTCTGACAACTAAAATGACTCATCCCCTGAACCTGAGTATTCATCCTATCTCTTAGAGTCTTCTCTGAGTTCTTCTGGAGAAATTGATTCTGGAGGCTTAACTAAAAATTGATCTAAGTAAAGATTAGAGTCTCCTTTCTTCAAATAAGGAATGCTTCCTGGACATTCATTCTATTTCCCAGAATTTTCCTGTTAATACTAAGACTGCTTATCTTCAAAGAACACGTTAGGCTCTGTTAAGCTTTCCATATTTAATGAATTATAACATTATAAATTGGAGCCGATTTATACGACCTCCCACATCTAACTGATATGACTAATTCTGACAAACCCTATTTCAATATTCTGATGCAAAAATATATTTAAAAATAAAGAAGCAGAATATCTTCAAATTATAATTCCTCTAAATCTTTAGGGTAAGAAAATGTTGTTTTTTTCAAACACAATTTACTTTTTTTTCTAAGCTCCGAAGAATTCTTTATCAATGGTGCGATATTCTTTAAATTAATGCTCTATAAATCAGATAGAGACGATCAAATTGTATAAATATTACTAAATTAAATATGGTTAACTCGAATATTTTGAAGGTATTCTATGCTACTTTGAATTAAAATCATTGCTATTACTAAATAATATGAATTCAGTAGTATTTTTATCTTTTAATCTCAAATTTAATTAAAAAGTGAATTCATAACTGTCTATCTAATATCTTTTAAGAGTATAAACGATTGAATAATTTTAGTTAAGGGATATGATTGAAGGTGGGGGCTCGGTTGTAAGTAAAGATATTACTAAGGACTTTATATTTTTAATTAGTTTTCGATTTCCTCTTCGAGCATGACATATTTAAATTTAGATTTAGCTTAAAATTTATCAAAGATTCTCCAAGAAAACTGATTTTGGTATAAATTAAGGAAGGGAGCGAGCAATTACTATAAAAAATATAAAACAATAATCTTTAAGATTTCTATTCAAATATTTCAAACAATCGACAAGATCTAAAAGATCGATGATTGTTCTTATTTAAATTTACTAATTATGCAACTTGTTATTTTAAAGGATTTTTTATCAATCATCTTCTAAAAATATTTATAAAACAATATTTTGGCCAACTGCAAGATCAAGAAGTATAAAATGATGTTAACCAATCCAATTGACCTTTAATAATTTGATGATTTGTCGATACCATGTGATGACATTTGATGTAAACCAAGATATTTCTAAGCTTTCTGAGAGAGTTTAATAAATGATAGTTTACAATAAGCTCTCAATTTAATAATTATCTTTTTAAATTTATAAAACGTTAAACCCATAGTTATGATAAAATTTAAATTATTTGATTTTGGTTAATCAATTAATATATACCACTATGACTTTTCGTAAATAATTTTAACATGAGTGTGGAAAACGCCAATTTTTTTGCCACTCAAATCGCTCAACAATCTGCTGAGCAGCCTCAATAGTCTTCTTCTACCGAGTCTCCGGAGGCCCCTGCCGATATTCCTTTATAAAAACAATAAGAAAATATTCATTCCCTTCGTCAATTACTCACAGCTTTTAACTCATACGATAGAGCGTAAAAAGGATTAATAAAACTTGAAGCAATTGAATAAATCATTAGTTCAAAGGGATTAAAGACTACAAACGGTATTTTATGTATAATTCAGTGAAATAATATCATGCAATGTGTTTGCCAATGTTCGAAGACATGGCTACTTTTGATGAATTTCTTTTCATCTATTGTCTTTCAGAAAATATTTATGAGTCAATAGAATAAAAGTATGAACTTTGCCAAAAGGTCGATGAGAGACTTATTGAATTTCTCAAGTAAAAATAATAAAAAATAGATTGTTGAATAATTATCGAAAAAAAAGCTAGAGGAAAGGATAATATAATGAAGCGAAAAACTCGAAGAAAAAAGTGGAATAAATTCGGGAAAGATAGCTCCTGAGAAAGAATAAATATTTGACTATCTTGTATGAAAATGAATCAAATAGCACTAAATAGAAGCAAAGAATTAATTTTGAATTGTTTTGTCAAAAATGGGATCAATTCATGAATTAGTATGAGGCCTCTGCTGCTGAGATAGTGAAAAAAGTTAAAGAAAAACAAGTAGGTGAGATCAAATAGTATGAAAGTAAAACCAGATAGGAGTTAGCTGGTAAGATGCATTTTTCAAAGTATCTGCTTGAATTGGTATTAAAAGAAAAGTAACACTAATATTATTTAGAAATTTAGTCAAACTGCAATAATATGAAAAAGCTGGAAAGATCCAAACCTAAATTGAAGAAATAAGAACTCAATAGCTGAGGGACAAAGAAGTGTCAGATCAATAGACCATTGAACTTCGCCTACGATCATTTCGGAAGCAACAAGAGTCAACAACGAGTAGTCTTCTCCAAAAGATTCAAAAAGATCGAAACGATCATTTAAAACAGCGTCAATCTGAAACCTAAAAGCAGATGATTAGAAACAAGAGCCAATTAGCTTAAATCGATCATCGATACAATGAAACAGCCAAAAAGATTTACTAAGCCTTGCACAATTTAGGTTTATAAAACCAAAAATTAAAATGATAGTGATTTATTTCTCTGATGTTATATTATAAAATTTAACATTAAAAAAGGAAATATAGACAATTTACAATTCAATTTAATATTAGAAATAGGATTCATAAGTAATTATCAAAAATTATTTTATATGCTTTTACTTTTATTTGCTGCGGAGTTGATCTTTATGAGAGATAAGTGCCCTCATATAATTATTATCATTCGCTTATGACTAGCATCAGGAAGATTTATTTTATGCTTGCCATCTTATCAAGAACTGTATTGCTCTTCAGTGTGATTGATACTATTCATAAAAAAATATTCTTATTTTCTAATCATTTTTACAAACGATAAAGATTGAAACAGTCGCAGGTTGCTAGGAATAATTTCTGCAAGTCTTTTCATCATATCCAATATTTTGGAGTCTTGATTTGATATTAAATAAGATAATATTTAATTCACCTATCGGGCCACACTATGAAAGAAGATCCATTTGCAATTGAGAGACTTTCATTGGTTTGCCGATTTTGTTTTTAATTTAACACTAGTTATTATTAATATTTTGATATAAAATTGTGATCTTTGAGTCAAGTTTTAAAGTAACTCCTTTCAGTTTCTATAGTGCTTCAAATATAATAATCAAAGCCATTTTTTCAAAAATAAACAACAATTAATTTTTATTTAATTAGGAATTCCTCGCACTCTTCTCTTTTCAATCCTAGTAAATGTTAATAAAAAAGCAGTTTTTTGAAAAATAATTTTATACAACTTATATTTTTTCCTAATATATATTTTTAATTTTCACGAGAATTTCATCAAAAGTTTCCCTAAATCATAGGGTTTCGGCCTTATTACAATAAAAGAGGTCATTTTTAATAATTATTTAATGTTTTAATGAGATCATATTGATCAAAAGTATGATTACTGAATTGGAAAAGACGTTACATCATCAATACGTCATATTGGAATTATAAAGAAAGGCCATAATATTTAATTACAAAGAGAAAAATGGTTAAAGTCAGGGATTTTTACGGTGCAGTCTTTAACCCAACAGATTATTAGGTGTTCCTCAGCAACAATATTGAACATCTATAAACAATTCCTATGAGTAAAACATTTAACACAGCACTAATGCTAGCCGGTGGACAACTCAACCCTTAAAAAGAGCCGTATTTCTATATCTATCGCCAATTTTATCTCAGCCATACGTCTTATGGCATTTTGGCATAGATCAGTATGGAAGTATATTCAAAATATATTCAGGATTATCATAATAAAAAAATTAAAAAACACGAAAAGACGTTAAATAGGCCTAATTTAAATCATAAAACATATCTGGCAGATCATGTGGGGCCAGTCGTTGTCAGTCATCGCCAAGATTAAAAAATCAATGAGATGATTCTATCCTTTACCAAATCCCAAAAGGCATTTTCGCAATGGAAGACTAGGGACGGTCGTTAACACACTTTATGGAAAATAAAGAAAAGCGATGCTAATATTACAAAACAATTTGAGAATATTGAAAGCCTTTACATTCTTGATGGTCATCATCGTCTATAAGCTGCCCATGAAAACTATCTTCTAAGGGAATAGCCTAGTCATAAAGAGCTCTGGATCCAAGCTATCATATATTCAAGTGAGTCTGTTATTATTCACCCACAACATAGAGTCCTTTAGAAAATTCCTGAAAATCTTTAAATTATCAATAAGTTGATGGTAATGGATAATTTAACAATTACTTAGATTACTGCAAAATAAATTAATGAGACTGATGTTAATGAATAACTGAAGGAATATGAGATTGTGCTCAAAGTTTATGAATATTTTTACGGAATTAATTTTAGAAATAATTAGAGAAATGCCCTAGATAAAGTTACAACAGTGAGGCTTTAGAAGTAAATCTTCAGCCAGTGCTTGACGTTGGAAATGACTAACAAGTTAAAATATATTCCTGGAATAATGGAAAAGAAAATTTTTTATCAGTATGAATTAGTCTTTTTTGTGAGGGAGACTTAAATCGAAACACTTTTTTAAATTGCAGATTTATTTGCCACAATGCCCCCGAAATCGACTTGGATATAACCCAAACCATGCTCGCATATGGTGATACGCTTAATGGAGTGACCAATAGAATGATTTTAATTCACTTTTGCCTTCCCAATTTAGAATATCTAAATATTTCTGATAGTTATTTGGTTTGACAATTTAGAGCATCACCGAAACTGATAATATAGAAATCTACGATTGAAATCTATAAGCAACTGATAATATACATAAATATCGAAAATGATTTCAATATTGCGACTGATTTATCTATGAATATTATCCAATCATTCAAATGAATATTGCGATATCATAATATTTCAATTGTTTTGCTTTTCTGCTTTTTGGTATTTGTTCAGCAGCCCATTTAACTGATCTTCCTCCATATCTGCATTCTATTCATGCATTGCTTCCAACTGATTCGCATTTATTTGTTTTTATGCCATTGTAATAATCTCCAGCAATTATTTTTTGCGACGATTCCACTTAATTTTAGATCGCTACCATTCATCTATCTTTTGTCTGTATCCTTACAACTCTTTCTGAGAGTTTACTATTTACTAATCCAACTCTTTTTCCTTTTCCTACTGCTCTTCTAACTCTCTTTGCAGAGATTAGTTTTGAAGTTTTAACTTTTTTCCTTCCTCAACAATGCTATCCACTCCTTCGCCAATGGTTTACATTTGCTTCTCCAAACTTTGAGCTTCCTCTTTCTCTGCAGCAGCCGAATCAAGCTGCCCCTTCAAAGCTTATAATTATTCTTGCTGGCGAGTCCTTGTTGATTGGATGAGAAAGATTAAAAATTCCGAACGATCCGCAGAGTTTTTCTTTTCGAGCTGCAAAAGATACTCATAATTAAGTATTGACAATTAAATTTCTTCCTCGAGCGATCGCGCTTGAAGTTATAGTTGCTGAGAATTGACTGAGTGACTTTGTTGTATCTATTGCTGGTCGAGTATCTTGCTGTTATTGTATTGGTAACTCATCAATCTATGTTAATTAAATCTATGGGATTAAAGCAATAAACTCAAAAGCAAAACTAAGGAATCATTAAATATTTCTAATATTTAATCTATTGTACGATTTTTGATAATATTTCTCACCAATCAACTAAAAATGACTGAATGCATCACGGCCTACTGTCCTCAATACTTTTTCGGATACGTTGGAGTCGCTTCTGCTCTTATCTTCGCTAATTTGGGAGCAGCCTATGGTAGTGCCAAAGCTGGAGTCGGCATCTGCTCAATGGGTGTCCTCAAACCAGAACTGATCATGAAGTCAGTTGTACCAGTGGTCATGGCTGGTATCTTGGGTATCTACGGAATGATTGTTGCCGTCATCATCGTACAAAGAAGTAAATTTAAATATATTCAGTTTCTGCCGATAACTACTCTGACAAGTCTGCATATGCTCATCTTGCATCAGGACTCTGCTGCGGGTTCAGTTCTTTGGTACTTGCGATTTAATCTAGGCTGCAGGTTTAGCAATTGGAATTGTGGGAGATGCTGGTGTTCGAGCTAATGCGCAACAAGATAAAATTTTTGTGGGAATGATTTTGATTTTAATTTTCGGAGAAGCACTGGCCCTCTACGGACTAATCGTGTCGCTGATCTTAACTTCACAATGATTCGAATAACAGATAATTTCTGCAATGAGAGCAAATAATTTTCAATAATCTTGTAAATAAGATATTAAAGGATCACTGATGTGAATACTTGACTGGCTTTCATATTCTTGTCTTTCGAAAGTATTGTTCGTATATTCTGACTGCATTTTGAGTCTTTTAGAGAGCATTGCTCACTCTTTTGGTTAGTCTATCATCTTTCGTTGACTAGTTTAATCTATAACTAGTCGTTGAATAATCTCCAAACGAAGATTTATGAATTTTCGGAACGCTTATTTTATTGGGGCCTATAAACGAGTTTGTTGTTTTTCTTGATGATGATAGAGAAGAGTTAGTTAACTGTTTTGATGTTATTGATTATCGGACAATGTTATTATCACGAGTTTATTTAACATTCACATTTTTCTAGTTACTTTGGGAATCCTTGGAAGATGAACTGTATCGATGTCCACGCATTCTCAGTTTATCTTCAATTTCATTCAGCTTCTTGTCAAGTCTTATCGAATAGTCAGAAATATAAGTATACTCGGAGGTAGCTTTGATTAACTCATGACCACAAGAGTCCATTTCTAAGATTTTATCAATTTGCATCTGATATTAATATGAAAGATCTTTGTGTTAATCTTAGGTGGCTATTGTAAAATTATGTCCAAGAAATATTTTGAGTTTACCTGATTCATGCAGCCCAATATTTTCTAATTTAAAGTCATACTTAATGCTATTTTGGACAAGTACTTGACTTACAGCGTATAAATTTTCCTTAATAAAATGTAAAAAAGATGGTTAGTTTATTTTTTAGGAACTCTTAATAGATTAGGCAACGTATTAATAATCCAAGAGAAATCCTTTCTTTTTGATTTAAACAATTTTGGCAATTTGCATAATAGAAGATTCCTTTAGCTTCATAATTAGTTGAATTTTATCGTAAATGGCTTGATATTAGGCTACTTCCGAGCAATCTATTTTAATTCTGACGTAAACATCCTCACACCCTATTTTACTACCGTCAAAGGGGTAGGGCTGACCATCTCCGATTTATATTATATATTTTTTCCTCATGTAAATTTTATATCATCGCAAATATTATCCCATTTAGTTTGTTAAGGCTTTAAAATTTCTTATTAGATAGTATTTTTTCACAAATAATTATGACTAAGATGTAAATATACCTACATGCATAAACTACCTTAAAAATTTAATAACAAAAGTTTAATTATGATAATTGTACGCAAATTACTCCTGGAAGATGACAAATATTTGATGAGAGTTCTTAAAATAAGATATTGTTTGCTTAGATAAATAAAATTATCACTGGTCTCTCAATTTCTGGACATAAGAACATACTAACAGTTTGGATCTTAAATTGTTAATTTGATCTTTTCGTGCTCTGCTTACTGCCAATTATTTCACTTCCATTGCTTACACATTCGATTTCATACTCAAATTTACGCATGGAAATTATCTCTATTCTATAACTAGTTCGATTCTTTCAATGACTTTGCTCATATCTCTAAGTTTTCCATCAGTTATTTCCCTTAAAATTACTATAAATGATTCTGATAGATATCCCACAATACTGGGATTGTTTAAGACATTTTTGACTGAGTCCCATATGACTGAATTATGTTTTTGACTGAAAAAATATTATTTTCTTTTGAAGGTCAACATCTCAAGAATTATCAGAAAAATATCCCTAAGACTTGAATCAATTTATGTGGAAAACAAGCGAGCAGAACGAGTTTCACAATCAATATTACACATGCTGAAAGTTGATGTAGAGAGAGAGTTGTTATATTTTTTATTCCTTTGATTTTAACATTGAGACCTATTGAGATACGAGTTAATAATCTATTGGCCATGATATTAGAAGGAAAAAGGGTATATTTTCAGTTTCCTTTCTGTGGAGATGAATATTTTATTGGACTAAAATGCATTAGAATGCTAATTAAATGCATGAAAGTATTTGATAGCCAAAGAGAGCAGACTTTTGAAGATATAGAGAAGATCATTTTATGCGATAACTCCATTTTTATTTTTTAATGCATTTGCCCATTGCTGGAGAGTAAAATTGTAATATTTGAAAAAAATATGCATATTTACCCTACTTTCCTCTCTCATGTTGAAAAGATTATATAAAAGCAATGACAGACTTCTTTCAATTTTAGGGTGGTCTGGAGAAACAACGATGGACCCCATTTTAGCAATATTTTTGTAGTAATCTAATCTATGGGAAGTATCACAAATTACAAGCTAGAGATAGTAATCATAAGGACTCATCGTCATTTGAAAGAGAGATAAAGGCTATTAGCAGCCAAAACCTATGATTTAAGAATGATATTTTATTATGCTATGAAACTATTCTGTATTTTCTCTGTTCTCTTCCATCTAAGTAAACATTATTAATATCAAAAATGAATAAATGTCATCGTATTTCTTATTGCTTCCAACAGATCGAGTAAAAAAATATTGGTCGAAATCTCACAATGGCTTATTGACTAAAATATAAATATACTAATTAACTGAAAATGATTACAACCTTCAAAAAGCCTACAAATTAATTCAGAGCTTAGTTTATATATTTTTAATAATTTAAATAAAATATGTTTATATTATTTATTCCTTAACTTTTGCTGTTTCCTATAAATTCAATAGTTTATTTTATCTCCTTTATAAAATTATTTACTTCTTACTTTTGCTAGCAGATGTCCTTCAAATTAATAATTTTGTACATGTGGAACTTTATAAATTTATATTAGATCTTTATTACAAATACTAATGAGTATATTTTGAAATTCTCACTATGTATTATTTTTATATTTTTGTTATTGAAGAGGACAAATTTATAATCATCACATTTGTTTTAATGCGAAGAGTTGTCGTCACGGGCATGGGCATGGTTTCGCCCATTGGTCATGACTTACCATCATCATGGAATGCCTTACTGAGTGGCTAGTCTGGCATTAAAAGCTATCTTAATGACCCCGTCCTTCAAAATGATAAACCCTTCAACCTTTCCCTAGTTAAAAATTTCGACACTACGAAATGGAAGGTTCCAGTAATTTCTATAAAATACAGCACGCTTCCAGCCGATTAAATAGCTTCTTAGTAAAAAGTACGCAGTAGGCTTTGCAACAAGCATAAGTTGTGATAAACTAACTTGATACCACTCGAGTGGGTGTTTGCATTGGAAGTATGGCTTCTAGTCTCAGTAAACTAGTTGAGTTTGCAAAGGAATCACATCAAGAAAACTACAAAAATATAAATAGGCTAGCAATGTTGCAAGTAGTTAGTAACATTTCTGCAGCGGCGCTAGGTGTACAGTATCAACTCAAAGGACCTTCAATGTCAGTTAGTACAGCTTGCGCAACAGGATTATCGGCAATAATCGAGGGATTAAAATGGATTAGACTTAACGAAGCTGATGTGGTCATTGTGGGAGCTTCAGATGATGTATATAATCCTCTTTACCTCTATGGTAATCTGAGACTTCAAGCCATGTCAAGTAAAGTTTACGATCGGCCTGAGATGAGCTCTCGCCCTTTTGACAAACAACGCTCAGGATTTATTATGGGAGAAGGTTCCGGAGTTCTTGTGCTCTAGAGTCTTGAACATGCAATCAAGCGAAAAGCACCAATCCAAGCTTAAATTTTAGGATATGGACAAACATCAGATGGTTATCACTTAGTTCGCCCTGCACCATCAGGCGAAGGGCAAACTCGGGCCATAAAACAGGCAATTGCGTCATCGGGAGTTAGTCCTAGTGATATTGATCATATTAACGTTCATGCCACCTCAACCCCTGCAGGAGATGAAATTGAAGCTTTATCAATTAAATCAATATTTGGGGATATGGCAAATAAGCCTTCCATTTCTGCTATCAAGAGCAGTATCGGACACACGATGGCTGCTGCTGGAGCAATTGAATCAATTTTTGGTATCATGAGTCTCCAGA
>Ga0302280_1000977_pt1 | contig 24699 bp, 21 predicted proteins | sample III_Fen_E1_1_FD_198771 | JGI IMG/M metagenome (GOLD analysis project Ga0302280, IMG submission 198771) | Peat permafrost microbial communities from Stordalen Mire near Abisko, Sweden - III_Fen_E1_1 | ecosystem: Environmental > Terrestrial > Soil > Wetlands > Permafrost | place: Sweden: Abisko... | reverse complement strand
GCTGACCCCAGAAAGGTGTCTCCGAATTTTATTGTGTTGGCTCTGCTCATATAAGTGAATGTGTAAGTGGTCGTCACCCCGGTTGACGTAGTTTGAACTGAAGTAGTAACATTGTCATTCGAAATGGTATTGACAGTGGAAGCCCCGTCCGTGTTGGTTATATTTGTCAGGTATCCATTACCATCATAAGTGTAGGTATTGCCTTGGTTGTCTGATGCAGCAAAACCTGCACTATTTAGTGTATAAACGGTTGTTGTAGTGCCCTGCGTTTTGGTCACAGTACCTGAGCCATAGGTATAAGTAGCCGGAGCAGTGCCATCTGAAATCTGCTCTTCAGTCAGGCGGTTCTGTGCATCATAGCTGAAAGTATAAGTAGTGCTTGTGCCGGTGGCGCTGTTGGTATTTGTAAAGCTTGCTACAAGATCACTTGCGGAAGTATTGCCACCGCCACCACTACCCGAAGAACTGGATTTTGTGCATCCGCTGGTAAGCAATAAAAGAAATATTGAAACTGCAACAATCAAGGAATGAAACATCTTTTTCATAAACTTATTTTTTGAACTACAAAAATTGCTATTTGATGCTCAGCGATAAATACATAATTTGTAGTATGGGAATAGACTGCCCGTTGTCCAAAATAATCTGGTCTCATTCAGAAATAAAGCGCAAAATTTTCTTTTAAATGAATTTGGATATGAGGCACATCAAATACATATTATTTAATATAGCATTTGCGTTATATCAGATGTGCCTATTTGGCCAAACCAATAAAAGCCTGCCAATAAAAAGATGCCCCGTTAAAACAATCGGCTTGGAAAATGGGTTACTTAATGAAAGAACAAATAGCATTGTTACTGATTCATTAGGTTTCACCTGGGTCTCCACCTGGGTAGGCTTGCAGCGTTACAACGGATATGCTTTGGAAAATATAAATCCAGTTGTTGGCAATGACACTATAATTATCAATAAACCTGTTTTTCTGTTTGGCCTGCATAATGGTTCTCTGTGGATATGCCACAAAAAGGGGATACTTGAATACAGCCCGGCTACCAACTCATTTAAGAATATTGCTGCCATCCCTGCTTTAGAAAATTCTTTTTTTTCAACAATGCCCCTGATGCAAACATCTGAAGGAATATGGTGCATCCAACAAAACAAAGGCATTGTTCTTTATCGCCATGGGGTTTTTTATCCTAAAGACAATGACAGCAATTGCATTCAATCTGTTAATGCAGCATTAAGCTCAGAAGATATCCTTACAAGAAAAATTGCCACGAATAATAACTCCTATATTTTCATTAGAGCGGGCGCAGGAAAAATACTGCAAATAAATACTGAAAGGAACCAGTTTGGTTATTTAAATGATGTTGACGGCAACATTATGGCAATCGGATGCGATTCACAGAAATTATATCTGGAGACAAATATTTACCTGTATAGTTTTAATATTTCACCACACAGCTTGGTTAAAAAATTGCCTGCCAAAAATTATTACAATGATAATTTAACCCTGGGCTGCATTCAGCCATCCGGAAAAAATAGTCTTCTGATCGGTATGAACGGGCTTTTATTTGAATTTGACACAGCCCTGCAAATACGAAGAGAACTGACCACATTGAGCAAAGAACCACTTGGGCATTCAAGCCTGAAGCACCTGATTTATATCGATAAGATGAAAAGGTTTTGGCTGCTGACTAATAATGAAATTGAGATTGTGCGTAATACTGAAATCCCCTTTGAGCATTTTATTTACCCTTTGGAAAAAAGCAATTCAACAAGGTGCATTTACTATGATAAAGAAAAACATGTAGTGCTGTCAGGATGCATCAATGTTGATAATGGTTATAATGGCGGTATAAGGATATTCGATACGCTTTCAAATGCTTTATCGGAAAAGCCTTTAGCTTCGGAACAGGTAGGTGGCGTGAATATGATAGAAAAATTAAGCAGGGATTGTTACCTCATTGCGACTTTTGATCGCCATGGCTGGTTTATTCTGAACCTGAATAAAAAAAAATTTTCTCCATTGCATCTTGCTGTTGATGAGCAAACCAAAACTGATTTGTATGCGGATCAATGGATAAATAATCTTCAGCGAATTAATGATTCAACTCTTTATGTGGCCCGCCCGGCGAATGTGTTCAGATGTGTTTTAAAGAAAAATATATTAGTGAGGGCTGACCGGTTATTGCCCTTCAACAGCAATTCTTCTAATTCCATTACCTGCCTTATTTACACATCGGACAGCACATTGTGGGTGGGAACAAATTTAGGTCTCATTTACAGGTTTAAAAAAAACCAACAGCTCAAAAACCTGCAGATAAAAGATCAATATACAATTAGATGTTTTGCCGAGGATTCGCTCAACCATATATGGGTTGGGACCGACAAGGGGATTCGCGTTTTTTCAGCGGATGGAGGTCTTTTGAAAACGATAGATATGCATGTCGGGTTGCTGAATGAATATATTTATGCCATACTGCCCTTTGGAAAAACGTCATCTGTTTTTGCCAGCAGTAACATGGGCTTATCCTTTGTATCTATAAACGGAATCATCAAAAATTATACAAAAGAATTCGGGCTTCAGTCAAATGAATTCAATACCGAATCTGCAGTGGAAGGTGAAAACGGCAAATTATACTTCGGTGGCGTAAACGGCATAAATTCGTTTTACCCTCAGGAGCTGTTGCCATCAACTGATACCCCTATTTTAAACATCACCCGGCTTGTGATAAATGATTCGCTTCCGAATTCTTCACTTGCCAATTGGATTGGTGATACACTTTTATTAAAGTACCCGCAAAATCATATTCAGTTCGATCTGGCCGCAATGGGATTATTTAATGCTGATGAATATACTTACACTTATCGGTTAAAAGACTTTGAGCTGGCTTGGCAAGTCACCCATCAGCCCACAGGCATTAAATATACCATGACACCCGGAACATATTTGCTTGAAGTGAAATGTAGCCCTATACTTTCCCCGGAAAATATTTTCTATAAAAAAATTACGATCATAGTTCAGCCTCCCTGGTGGCAAACATGGTGGGCACGGTTTGCTGCATTATTTACGCTGATAGCGATTATTTTCTCAATTGTCTGGCAATTCAACAAAAGGAAATTCGTAAAAAAACTAAGGGAAATGCAATTGCAACAGGAACTGCAGCACGAGCGGGAACGCATCAGCCGCGATCTCCATGATAACCTGGGAGCCTATGCCGCTGCCATTGCAGTGAACGTGAGCAAAGTAAAAGAAGGATCAAAGGCTACGAAAATGATCGAAGAACTTCAGAGTAATTCGCAGGCCATCGTGACTCAGTTGAATGATACCATTTGGGCGTTAAACCGTGAAGCAATCTCACTAACCGCTATAAGTGACAGGTTTAAAGTTTTTTTGCAAAAAATTCAACCAAGTTATCAGCAAATAAATGTTATTATTCACGAATCAATACACAAAGATGCATACTTGTCGCCGGCCAATGCGTTGCACCTGTTCAGGATCATGCAGGAAGCTGTAAACAATGCAGCCCGTCATAGCAAATGCACATATATCAATATTATAATTGAAAGCAATGATAACTGGCGTGTAGTAATTAAAGATGATGGCTTAGGGATAAATGATGATGATAGAAAAACTTCGGGCAATGGCCTCAGAAATATGCGGCAAAGGGCTACTGAAGCCGGATGGGAAATCAAATGGGAAGATGAAGAACCTCATGGCACCAGGCTGACTATCAGTCCAGGTACCGGCGACGTACTATAAATTAATTATTGCCTTGCCGTATTCAACAACTCAACTTCGCATAATGGGCGAGACAGACATCATACGAATAGCGCTTGCCGAAGACAATCCGGTTAACAGAAACACATTCAGGCAAAACGTGCAGGGGCATGCTAAATGGAAAGTTGCTTTTATAGCAAACAATGGCAGCGAATGCCTTACCGAGTTAAAGGGCACGCCGCCGGAATTACTGCCCCACATTATTTTTATGGATATTGAAATGCCGTTGCTGAATGGCATTGAAACAATTAGCATAGCAAAACCTCTTTACCCGGAAATTCATTTCATTGTGCTAAGTGTGTTCGATGATGATGATAAGATTTTTGAAGCCATCAGGGCCGGGGCTTCTGGTTATTTGCTGAAACATGAAAACCAATCAGGCATAGAGGATGCCATTACATCTGTTCTTGAATATCAGGGCGCCCCCATGAGTCCGGCCATTGCGCGAAAGACACTGCAAATACTGAGCAAGTATCCGGTAATTGATCCAAAGAACAAGTCAACTCCACTGCCCCAGATAATTACTGAGCGTGAAAAGGATATTTTAGAACATACTGTCAATGGCAAAGATGCCAAACAGATTGCAATTATCTTAAACATAAGCGTTCTCACCGTTCGCAAGCATATTGCCAACATATATGAAAAGTTACAAGTGCAGTCTAAAGCACAGATTATACAAATTGCTCATAAGAACAATTGGTACAAGCACTAATGCTTCTATGCGGACGCCGCAATAATTATAAGAGTTCATCTTGACATTAAAAGCGTGTTTACAGAATGGCAACTGTATATCTGAAGTATACTTAAAGCGTACTTAAAGTATAGGAATGGTATGGCAACAGTAGAGCTAAGGTATAGTTGAAGCGTATTTGTAGCATGTCAATACCCACCTATCGATAAAGCGCTCAACCTGTCAGGAAAAAAATTCCAAACTTACTACTATGCTACTAAAAATGAATTTGTTCAGCTTTATTCTTATCACTATGCTATAAAGTCCTCGTGCGACCAACAATACTTCCTCCTGGGATAATACAGAACAAATTATACAAAATATTTATTCGTTGAAAACTGCTCAAAGTACCAGTGTCGCAATAGAATGGGGCAATGCTTTCACATCAGCAGCCTTCCCTGCAATCCAGAGTTTATAGGGGATTTCTTTGCCCGATTGGTTCATTACCACTACCACCAATTTTCCATCGTTGTTCAGGAATGCCGTCGTTAAGAAAGGGCTTCGGCTCGATGCGCTGATCACCCGTTTTGCTCCGGGCCTGATGAATTTTGAAAAATGCCCGATATAATAGTAAGCATTTGTATAAATCAATTTCCCGGTTTTTGTATCGGCATGAACAGGTGCAAAACAAAAATTCTGCACATGGTTCGGGCCGCCGGTTTCATCCAACAGTATGTTCCAGTCCGTCCAGCCAACTGTGCCATTGTTGAAATCATTGATCATCGTACGACCGTATCTTTCGCCCAAATCCCAATTATATACGCTATCCATGCTGAATGGGCCATTACACCCTTCGGAAAATAATAAATTTTTATCAGGGAATGATTCATGTACACGTTTCAGGTTATCGAACATTTGTGTGCCCCCGCTCCAATCCTCATACCAGTGAAAAGCCACGCCCCAGGCATATTTTGCTGCCTCCGGATCGCTCAGTATAGTGCTTGCCTGCTGATAAATCAGATCCTTGTTGTGATCCCACACCATAATTTTTTTATCGCTCAATCCTTCCTTTTCTAAAGTGGGGCCGAGATATTTTTTCAAAAAGTCTCTCTCATCTTCCGCAGAGTAAATGCAAGACTCCCATCTTTGCGTTGCCATCGGCTCATTCTGGATAGTCAGGCCCCAAACAGGAATGCCTTCGCCTTCATAAGCTTTGATAAATTTCACATAATAGTTTGCCCAGGCCTGATAAAAATCAGGCTTTAATTTGCCGCCATGAAGAATATCATTATTCGTCTTCATCCATGCCGGCGGGCTCCACGGGCTGCTGAATAAAGTAAGCTTGCCTCCGGCGGCCGCGATAGCCTGTTTTATAAATGGGATGCGGAATTTTTTATCATGATCAATGCTGAACGACTTTAAAGTGCTGTCATTGTCTGCAACATAAGTATAAGTATCGCTCGAAAAATCGCAGCTATGTACATTGGTTCTTGCCAGCGTGTAGCCAATGCCTTTCAGCGTATCGTAATATGCAGTCAATAATTCCTGCTGCTTTTCTTTTGGCAATTTGGCAAATGTCTCTGCCGATGCATCCGTCAATGCACCGCCAATACCTAACAGACTTTGAAAAGATTTTGTCGGGTCAACGAAAATGCACACATCTGTTTCCAGAGGCTGAGCTAAATCTTTAAATGCCAGCGTATCGGTGATGGACAACCGGAGATGGGTACTGTCTGCCGTTGTATAAACAATCACTTTTTTCCCTTCGGTAGAAAAAGCAGGGGCTGATGAATCGGTCTTTTCACTTTGTTGATTGCATGCAAATGATAAGAGAACTAATGCAGCAAGAATCGTCTTTTTCATTTTTACTATATTTAGAAGTAAATCGAAAATGTACTAACAACTGTTAGTTTGCTAGCCGGAAAAAATCTAACTTTGAATATCAAAATAAATGTATGCATAACCATGATGAAGAAAAAATATTCTTGGACAAAATAACTGAAGAAATAAAAATCGAGCCGAAGGACTGGATGCCGGAACAATATCGCAAAACACTGATCAGGCAGATATCGCAGCATGCGCACAGTGAAATAGTAGGCATGCTTCCTGAAGCAAACTGGATCACCCGTGCGCCATCCTTAAAAAGAAAAGCAACGCTGATAGCAAAGGTGCAGGATGAAGCTGGCCATGGATTGTATTTATATGCTGCTGCTGAAACTTTAAATATTTCGAGAGATGAAATGATCGGTCAGCTTCATGCAGGCAAAGCAAAATATTCATCCATCTTTAATTACCCCACCTTATCATGGGCAGATATGGGCGCCATCGGCTGGCTCGTGGACGGCGCCGCCATTATGAACCAGGTGCCACTGTGCAGGTGCAGTTACGGGCCTTATGCCAGGGCAATGATCCGGATATGCAAAGAAGAAAGCTTCCACCAGCGACAGGGTTTTGAAATATTATTAACGCTCAGCAAAGGAACAATAGCACAACGGAAAATGGCTCAGGATTCGATCAATCGCTGGTGGTGGCCCAGCATTATGATGTTCGGCCCGAATGACGATGCATCGCCGCATACCAAACAGAGCATGGACTGGAAAATAAAACGTTTCAGCAATGATGAACTGCGCCAGAAATTTATTGATGTGTGCGCGGAGCAGGTAAAAATATTAGGCCTTACACTACCAGATGAAAAATTAAAATGGAATGACGAAAGAGCGCACTATGATTTTGGTGAAATAAACTGGGAGGAATTCTGGAACGTAGTGAATGGCAATGGCCCCTGCAATAAAGAAAGGCTTGCAGCAAGGGTAAAAGCCCATGAAGATGGCGCATGGGTGCGTGAAGCTGCTTCAGCCTACGCCGAAAAAAGAAAAGCAAGATCAGAGAAAGCAGTTGCATAAAATAAAAATCAAGACGATGGCACAACACGATTGGCCTTTATGGGAAGTTTTTATCCGCAGCAAACAAGGCCTTGACCACAAACATGCAGGCAGTCTCCATGCCGCAGACTCACAGATGGCTATTGAAAATGCCCGCGATGTGTATACCCGCCGTATGGAAGGCGTCAGCATCTGGGTGGTGGAATCAAAATATATTCATGCATCAAACCCGGATGAAGCATCATCTCTCTATGATCCTGCCAATGACAAAGCATACAGGCATCCGACGTTTTATAATTTGCCTGATGAATTGAAGAACATGTAATCCCAATCCATTAGTCGAACAACTATGAATGAATTAATCAACTATACCCTCCACCTTGCCGATAACTCGCTCATCCTCGGTCATCGGAACAGCGAGTGGACCGGACACGGGCCTGTACTGGAGCAAGATATTGCCATTTCAAATATTGCATTGGATCTGATCGGCCAGGCAAGAAATTTCTATCAATATGCAGCCTTACTGATCAACCAATCAACTAATCAACCTGCCACCGAAGATACACTCGCTTATCTGCGTGATGCCAATGAATTCAAAAATTGCTTACTGGTTGAGCTAACAAATGGAGATTGGGCAAAAACCATTCTGCGCCAGTTGTTTTTCAGCGCCTACCAGTATTTTTTGTATCAGCAATTGCAAAATAGCAAAGATGAAGCCATTGCTGCCATTGCAGAAAAATCTTTGAAAGAAGTTACTTACCATTTGCGATGGAGCAGCGAATGGGTTATACGCCTGGGAGATGGCACTGATGAAAGCCACGCAAGAATGATGAAAGCGGTTGATGAATTATGGGTGTACAAGGATGAAATGTTTGAAGCGGCAGGCTATGAACTCACTGCAGCAAGTGAAGGGTATGGTGTTGATGTCACATTATTGAAGAATGATTGGACGAAAAAAATAAAGGCGGTTTTCGATGAAGCAATGATACCATTTCCTGCTGATGAGAAAACGGGTGTAAGATGGTTTGGCAAAGAAGGAAAACATTCCGAGCACCTGGGCTATATTTTGGCTGAGTTGCAATTTTTACAAAGGGCTTATCCAAACAGTGACTGGTGACTAAGATTTTTTGATTTAACTGATTTCCATGATTGAAAGCGAAAATATAACCTCTGACAAAATTTGGGAACTGCTGGAAAGTGTAAACGACCCGGAAGTTCCTGTGCTTTCCGTAGTTGATCTGGGCATCATAAGAGATGTAAAAACAAATAATGATGAGATTGAAATTACAATTACCCCAACATATTCTGGCTGCCCTGCAATGGATGCAATAAGAATGAACATAAGAATGGCATTGCTGCAAGAAGGATACAAAAAAATAAATATCATGACCACGCTTTCACCCGCATGGACAACCGATTGGATGAGCAATACCGGAAAAGAAAAATTAAAAGCATTTGGCATTGCGCCGCCAACAGCAAAGCAGCAGGTTTGCCATACTGAATTATTTCACGGCGGCGAAGCCATCCAATGCCCCAGATGCAATTCTTATAATACCAGATTGATAAGCCAATTTGGTTCTACTGCATGCAAAGCACTATATGCGTGCCATGACTGCAGAGAGCCTTTTGACTATTTTAAATGCCATTGAACCCTAACTGAATTTAATAGCTATATTTCATTATAAACTGAATCTCATGTCACCCATTCTTCTGGAGAAAAAAAACAACATCGCTTTCATCAATTTAAACAGACCAGAAAAATTCAATTCCTTCAACAGAGAGATGGCATTGCTGCTTCAGAAAGTGTTAGACAATTGCGCTCATGATAAAACCATTCGCTCCATTTATCTGACAGGAAATGGCAAAGCCTTTTCTGCCGGCCAGGATTTGGGAGAACTAACACAGGAAAACGCACCCGGATTTGATAAGATACTTTCTGAACATTATAATCCTATTGTGACAAGAATACGCAATATCGAAAAACCGATTGTGTGCGCAGTGAATGGTGTTGCAGCGGGTGCTGGCGCAAATATCGCATTATGCTGCGATGTAGTAATAGCAAGCACATCTGCTTCTTTCATACAGGCATTTTCGAAAATCGGCCTGATACCCGACAGCGGCGGCACTTATTTTTTGCCCAGACTGATCGGCTTCCAGAAGGCATCTGCATTCATGATGCTTGGAGATAAAGTAAGCGCGGAAGATGCTGAAAGAATAGGGATGGTTTACAAAATATTCCCAGATGAAACTTTTGCCGAAGATTCTTTGAAGATCGCAACAACACTTTCTCAAATGCCAACCAAAGGTTTAGCTTTCACAAAACAGGCACTGAATGCTACTTTCAGTAATTCATTAGAACAGCAATTGCATGTGGAAGATACATTGCAATACACTGCGGCACACACGCACGATTACAAGGAAGGAGTGAAATCATTTCTGGAAAAAAGAATACCGAAATTTAAAGGGCAATAGCCCAGCGTTCTTGCCCGCAGCTTGCGGCTCAAAGCTTGTAGCTATACCCAAAAATATCAATCATGGATACAAAAAACGCACTGGCAAAAAAATCAGTCAAGAAAATGATGGAGCTTGATCATTTCAGCCAATGGATGGGCGTGGAGATTATTGAGGTTGCTTATCATTACAGCAAAATTAAAATGCTGCTTCGCTATGAAATGATGAATGCGTTTGGCATTGCGCACGGAGGTATCACATTTGCACTAGCCGACAGTGCATTTGCCTTTGCCTGCAACAGCGAAGGAAAAATCACAGTAGCATTAGATGTTTCTATCTCATTTCCCAAAGCCGCTAAGGAAGGTGATGTCTTGACAGCCGAAGCAAAAGAAATCAATAGCACTAATAAAACAGGTTTGTACCTCATCGAAGTGAAAAACCAGAACGATGAATTGGTTGCTTTGTTCAAAGGCACTTGCTACAAAACGGAGAAACTATTGCCAATCAGTTAATCAAAAACCCGCTATTTCAGTCCCAAGATCATCCCATAAACTTGCGCATTTCATTGACCTTCATCAAATACCCATGCCGTCACAGTCTGCCGAAATAGTACTTTTTTTTGTTTTGCATTGATTTCGAAGTGTTTATGCCAATTTATCTTTTGCATGAGGGCATTTGAGCAATGCCGATACTATAATCTACCATATATCTCAAGCATATGTAACTCGGATTTAAATTATATGAAAATAATAGTTAAGTCACATATAACTCAGAGATAAGCCAGAGTTAAGTCAGAGATAATTCAGTCTTTTAAAGTCTGACTTATCTATGGCTTATCTATAGTTTAAATATAGTTTATAAATATCTTATATAAATATTTCCTACGTCTCAAACCTACCGATCCACTGCCTAACCTTTGAATGTTACCCTATTGTACAATACAAGGTCTTCAGACAATCTTTTTAGGACTTAGGAACGCTTTTTCGCTCAAGTTTCGAATTGAGCACACAGGAACTGAATTAAATTGCAAATCATGAATCTTATTCCCGATTTTTCATTTCTGGCAATAATGCATAAACCATGAACCTGAGGATAGGGGCCTTATTGTTTGCCACGTTACCCAAAACATAGTTTAAAAGGTGGTTTTATAAAAATATCTTTGCGCCTCAATTAGTTAAGTTGGAGAAATCAAATTTTGTCGATCAGATAAGGGTTTTTTGCAAAAGCGGGCATGGCGGTGCAGGCATCAAGCATTTTATGCGCACCAAATTTAACGCGCTTGCCGGGCCGGACGGCGGTGATGGTGGGCGGGGAGGCCATATCATTTTACGCGGCAATAAAAATCTTTGGACGCTATTGCACCTTCGTTATTATAAAAATGTGCATGCAGAAAATGGCGAGAGCGGCAGTGGCAGCAATTGTACAGGCCGTTTCGGGAAAGATGTCATTATTGAGGTTCCCCTTGGCACCATTGCGCGGGATGAAGAAAGCGGCAAAATAGAAGCAGAAATTTTGGAAGATGCGGAGGAAATCATCTGGATAAAAGGAGGCCGTGGCGGATTGGGCAATGCTCGTTTTGCAACGCCGACCAATCAGGCGCCTGAACATGCCCAACCCGGTGAGCCAGGTGAAGAAGGATGGAAAGTGCTTGAATTGAAAGTGCTTGCAGATGTTGGACTTGTGGGCTTTCCAAATGCCGGCAAGTCAACATTGCTGTCAGTAATCACGGCTGCAACGCCAAAAATCGCAGATTACGCATTCACCACTTTAACGCCTCAACTTGGCATGGTTGAATACCGCGATGGAAAAAGTTTTTGTATTGCAGATCTGCCGGGCATTATTGAAGGCGCTGCCGAAGGCAAGGGACTAGGACACCGGTTTTTGCGGCATATCGAACGCAATCCAGTTCTGTTATTTTTGATTCCGGCCGATAGCAAAGACCATAAAAAGGAATTTGAGATCCTGTTAAATGAGCTTGAAAAATACAATCCCGAATTGTTGCACAAACAATTTGTTATTGCAGTGAGCAAAAGCGACATGCTGGATGATGAATTGAAAGAAGCCATCGCAAAAGAACTGCCGGCAAATATCCCGCATTTGTTCATTTCCTCTGTTACTCAACAAGGTCTGACAGAATTAAAAGACTTGCTATGGAAGGCGCTAAATGCAGTTGATAAGTTGACTAGTTGACTTCCCATTTCGAGGATTTGAATTAAATAAGCTGTCAACCTGATCAACATTTCAACATATCAACTAATCACGTAGGTTTGTTATCCAAAAAAAACTTTCGGTATGAAAAAAATAATCATTGCGTTCACATTTTTAGTTTTTGCATTCCGGAGCTTTGCAGATGAAGGTATGTGGCTTCCAATGCTGCTTGGCGAACAGGTATATGCCAACATGGTGAAGAAAGGTCTTAAGCTTACCAAAGAACAGTTGTACAGCATCAACAAAGCTTCCATTAAAGATGCAGTGATCATTTTTGGTGGTGGCTGCACAGGGGAAATAGTGAGCAATGAAGGCTTGATATTCACCAACCATCACTGCGGTTACGAAGCAATTACCTCCGCAAGTTCAATTGAGCACAATTATCTCCACGATGGTTTTTATGCAAAAAGCAAACAGGAAGAAATCCCTGCACAAAATCTGTATGCGGATTTTCTCATCAAAATTGAAGATGTGACCAAAGAGGTGGAAGATTCGCTGAAAGGATTGAGCGATATGGATAGAAGTGCGAAACTCCAATCCTTGATTTCGGCTATAAATAAACGTTATTCTGATGAATCCAGCCACACTATTGCAAAAGTGAGCCCGCTATTCAAAGGCAATCAGTTTTTGGTTTTTGTCTATCAACGCTATAATGATATTCGCCTGGTTGGCGCGCCACCGGAAAGCGTGGGCAAGTTTGGTGGCGATACAGATAACTGGGAATGGCCTAGGCACACTGGCGATTTTTCCATCTTCCGCGTTTACATGAGCAAGGACGGAAAGCCTTCAAACTATTCTCCTGGCGATGTTCCGTTAAAGCCCAAGTATTTTTTGCCTGTGTCCATTAAAGGATTGAAAGATGGAGATTACGCAATGATTTATGGTTACCCGGGAAGCACCAATCGTTATGAGACTTCATTTGGCGTAAAACAAAAAATTGATATTGATAATCCTTCGCTTGTGAACCTGCGTGATGTGCGGCTGAAATACATGTTCGCTGAAATGAGAAAAAATCCTGCGGTAAAATTGCAGCTCGCGTCCAACTATGCCAGCGTTGCCAACTACTGGAAGTTTTATGATGGTGAAACAAAACAATTACTGAAATATCATATTTACGATCAGAAAAAAGCCCAGGAAGATGATTTTCAAAAATGGGCAAAGGGCAAACCGGAGTTTGAAAATATTTTCAGCGATTGGGAAAAGGCATACAATGCATGGCGACCTTATTCAAAACATCGCGTGTATATCAATGAAGGCATTTTTGGCTCGCCATTGATTGCTTTTGCCGCATCATTACAGCAGCTCGAAAATGCCCTGGTGAAACAAAATGGCGGTGACGTCAAAAAAATCCTTGAAGCTGCAAACACGGCAAGAAAAAAATTCCTTGCTGATGAAAACAAAATTTCTGATGAGGAAATTGTTGCCGCCGTAACCATGATGTACTATTCCGATATTGATAAAAACCAGCATCCCATTGGCTTTTATGAAAGCCTCAAAGGAAGTTTCGGCGACCTGAGAGATGAAAATACATACAAAAAATATGCTGCCATATTGTTCAGTAGTACGATGATTTTTGATGATGCAAAATGGAATGCATTTAACGCAAATCCAGACGCAACCGTTCTTCAAAACGACCCGGCTTATGCCCATGCAAGTGCTTTTTTGAAAAACTGGCAGGGAAAATATTTTTCGTTCTATCAGCAGTTCACGGCAAAGAATAACGATCTGGGAAGATTGTACATGAAAGGCATCATGCAAATAGACCCGAAAAAAGTCCGTTATCCTGATGCCACTTTCACGATGCGGGTTTCTTACGGAAATGTCAAATCATACAACCCGCGGGACGCTGTACATTACGATTATGTCTGCACGATGAAAGGTGTACTAGAAAAATATGTGCCGGGAGATTATGAGTTTGATCTGCCTGATAAATTAGTTGAGCTCGCGAATAAAAAAGATTTCGGGCAGTACATAGACAAACAGCGCAATGACCTCGTTGTAACATTCATCACGACAAATGATATAACAGGTGGAAATTCAGGCTCGCCGGTGATTAATGCAGACGGGCAATTGATAGGCCTGGCATTCGATGGGAACTATGAAGCGCTGAGCCACAAAATCGCATTTGATGCCGTGTACAACCGCACTATATGTGTTGATATCCGATATGTGCTTTGGTGCATTGATAAATTAGGCGGGGCGTCAAATATCATCAATGAATTGAAGTTGGTGAAGCAATAGTTTGAATGGAATTTGTGGAGATTGATAAGATTATCATGATTATTTTCAATGGCAAAAGCCCCGCACTAAATTATGCGGGGCTTTTTAATATTTGATTTGAGCTTTTAATTCGGGGTTTTCTTTTCGCTTATGTGAAGTGCATTGGCAATGAAGTTATAATCTGCAGCTTTCAACTGTGCTTTGGTATAACCTTTCAAAATGCTGTTCGTCGCAAGTACTGTTCCTGGGATGATCACATAGCGGCAGCTATAGCCATTAGAGAGATCGACATTGACAGAAGTCAGAGCTATTTGCCCTACCTGAAATAATTGAGGAGTGAAATAGTCGGCCGCATTCAGCACATTCGTTGCCCCGGTTGTGTCAATATAAGACAGGTACGACAGGATCACACCGCTGTCCAAAATAGTCTGTGTTATCATCGGTGCAGGGAGCGTATCTGTATAAAGCGTATCTGTATTCCCGCTTGAATCGGTGTATGTGGCCGCAATGCTCATGTTCAATACAATCCATTGAGAATGGATGGTGCTATCCGGACCCGCAGGGCCTGTTGCCCCAGTAGCGCCTGTTGGGCCTGCAGGGCCTGTTCCGCTTTTTTGGCAACCCGCTATAACAAAAGCAAGAACACTAACGGCAAATGCAAATGACCTTATGGTTTTCATGATTTTTGGATTTTTATTTTTTATAGTACGAAAACAAGGTTTACTTATTATAGCCATTAACAAAGCAACAGGACATTAACATGCGATTAACTCGGGTTGCTAAAGCAGTAATTCATTTTGGGTGACTGGAAGGACAATAAAATAGCGGAGATATCAGAAAGCCCCGCATATTATAATGCAGGGCCACTAATTTCTTAATAAACATTTCTAATTCGTGGTTTTCCTTACGCTGATGCCAAGTGCTTTTGACAGCGTAGCGTAATCAATTGCTTTAAGCTGTTCTTTACTATAACCCTTGAGAATGCTATTGCCGGCAGCAATAGAACCGGGGACAAGAACATACCTGTAAAGCGCTCCTGAATAATCAATATTCAAAGAAAATAGATCAATTTCACCGGGGGAAAACTGTTGCGTAAGAAGGCCAAAATAAGTTGAAGCATCTGATATATTATATATCGCTGTGTCAATGCCATTTGTAGCAGCGCCTGGCACACCGATATAGGACAAAACAACACCCTGATCTAAAAATGCTGATGTCAGATTTGGAGCAGTAATAGATTGTGTATAGAACGTATCAATACCTCCACTTGAATTAGCCTGGGTATTTTGTATTGTCATTGATAAAACTGTCCAGGACGAATAAATAACGCTGTCGGGTCCGGCAGATCCTTTTGGGCCAGCCGGGCCAGTTGTGCCTTTTGAACAACTAACCAATGCAAATACTATGCATGCGAAAACAATTGCCAATAATCTTAATTTTTTCATAATCACTGAGTTTTAGTTTATCTGCAAATATATCACGAAATACAAAGCACTCTCAACTCTGTGACTCACCAAATCTGGCAAAACCTGAGAGCCCTGCACGCAACGCATGCAGGGCTCTCAATTAATTATTTATATCTAAGAACTATTAGTTGGGTGTTGTTTTGTCGCTAATGCCAAGCGCACTCGAAATAACGCTGTAGCTCGAAGCTTTTATTTGTGCTTTGGTCAGGTTTTTCAAAATGCTGTTGGTAACGAGAACAGTGCCTGGTATTATTACATATCTGAAACTATAGCCCGTGTTAGTATAAGAGTCATCTATAGGAGCAATCAGGTCAACATTCCCTATAGAATAAGTTATTTCAAGTAATTCGGAAGCGTTAAAAATATTTGTTGCGCCTGTGTTATCAATAAACGATATATAGCCTAAAACCAGGCTGCTATCCAGGACAACCTGAGTTACCGCAGAAGCAGCGATGTCCTGCACATAAAACGTATCATTTGAGGCATCTATTTGCTGTGTCATGCTTAATTGTGTCCATGCAGAATGGTACACACTATCCGGGCCTGCCGGGCCCGTGGCACCGGTAGCTCCTGCCGGGCCTGTGGTACCTTTTGAGCAACTAACCATAACGAATGCAATTCCTGCAAAAACAAATGCTGATAATTTCAATTTTTTCATGATTTCTGAATTTAAAATTTTGACCAGGTAAATATTTAATTTACCATACGCAAGTTTTAGTCCAAAGGTTTATTGCAAAAAAAATTAAATCTGAAGATTTAATTTTTATATATGGAACTATAAAAAAGCAAATACCGATGGGCGGGAATAAGTTTGCGGATGATTTTTTACTCCGAACAACATAGATTCCAAAGGCACAAGGTTATCTCTTTGTCCCTTTATGTGAAATATGATTATTACACTACGCTCCTCCCAAATGGCATGAAAGAAAGTTCCATCAACTTCAGGTGCTGCCGCGCAAATGGGATGCCGATAATGGTGATGAATAAAATTGCAGCAAAAACAAGATGGATAAAAGCAGTATAAAAACCTCCGAAAATCAGCCAGACAATATTGAACAATGTGGATAAGCACCCGGTGCCGCTGTTTGAAGGAACTACTCTTTTGCCAAATGGCCAAAGCACCAGCCCGGCAATCTTAAAGCATTGCATTCCCCAGGGAATACCTATAACGGTGATGCATAGCACAAAACCTCCAAATATATATCCAAGCGCAGCAAGGAAGCCTCCAAAGATCAGCCAGATAATGTTGCCGATGAAATTCATGACCTGAAGTTAGGAAAGTTTCAAAAAAGAGACCATTGATACAAAGGCTCAAAGAAGTAAAAAACGTTATGCACTTGGCATCCCTTGTCTCATTGTGGGAAAAATAAAAAGAGAGCCTCATTCAGAAACTCTCTTCAATACAGTAAATAGAAAATAGCTTAGTACCTGCTGTTGCTTCTGCTGAAGTTACCGCCGCCGCCATTGCTTCTTTTCTGGAAACCGCCACCGCCTCTGTTGCCGCCACCGCCACCAGTGCGCTCTTCTCTTGGCTTAGCAACAGATACGCCGATGTTACGGCCATCAACAGATGCGCCATCCAGTTCCTGGATCGCTTTCTGCGCTGCTGCATCATCAGGCATTTCCACAAATGCAAACCCACGAGACTTATTCGTGAATTTGTCCATAATTACTTTAGCAGATGAAACTTCTCCGTATTCTGCAAAATACTCTTGTAAGTCCTCGTCTCTGACGTTGAAACTTAAATTCGAAACGTAAATGTTCATACTTAAATTGACTGGTTAAAAAATAATGCTAGCTGATTATTAAAGCAGGAGTAAAGAAGACTAACTATTACGAGGTTTATGTAGCAGAAATGTTCGTTCACTTACTAAATGCTGTCTCAGCTTAACTGATATGTAAAAGTAATCTTTTATTTCAGATATTTTTAATTTCTTTTGTAAAAACAAAAAAATAACAATCGCTTAATGGGCGGGTTCATTACTAAAATATTTTTTAGTATGAGTGATCACTTCATCATTTTTATTTAATCCCGGTAAGAATGTAATTCCTGTATTTCGAAAATCTGCCCGGCAATACGCAATGGCATTTGTTTCATGCAGCTTTTATTGGCGTTGCTCTTAAAGAATAATAGGCTACCAAACAACTCATCAGCATCAATATGCCGCCAAGCAAAAAAGGAGCGCCCGGAAATAACATCGGGGCTTTATTGCTTGTAAAATAGGTAAACAGGCTTGTCATTATCAACGGCCCGATAACAGAAGTCAGGCTCATTAAACTAGTGAGCCCTCCTTGCAATTCGCCTTGTGCATTAGGCGGCACATTTCCTGACATCATTGCCTGCAAAGATGGCCCTGCAATGCCTCCCAGGCAATATGGAACGAGAAAGACAAACATCATCCAGCTTTGATTCGCAAACGCGAACAGAAACATGCCAACAGCATATAGGGCAAGACCTATGTAAATGCTCGCTTCAGTCCCGATTTTCGGGATGATGACACGGATCAACCCTACCTGAACGCCTGCAATGAGAGCACCAACTAAAGACAAAGAGACGCCAACCATTGCTGTATCCCAATGAAACCGGTAAACCGTAAAATAATTCCAGTTGCTTTGAACTGCATGTGCAGCAAGATAAATCAACGTTACTGAAAAAATCAACCCACTTATTGCGGGATACTTTTTTAAATCTGCCAGTGTGCCTATCGGGTTAGCTCTTTTCCATTCAAATTCCCTTCTGTGGTCTTTGCTTAAAGATTCCGGCAAAACAAAATAACCATAAAGCCAGTTAACGAGCGTGAGTATAGCAGCTCCATAAAAAGGAGCACGAAGCCCGAATTTGCCTAATAATCCGCCAATAACAGGACCGATAATAAAACCAAGACCAAATGCTCCGCCCACCATACCAAAATTTTTTGCCCTGTTCTCCGGAGTGCTTATATCGGCTATATAAGCACAGCGGTCGTGAAACTTGCTCCTGTGATCCCTGCAATCACACGACCGATAAAAAGCCAGCTATATGTCGGGGCAAAAGAGAGAAACAAATAATCTACGCCAAACCCAAATAATGAAAATAAAATAATTGGCCTTCTTCCATATTTATCACTCAGGTTGCCAATTACCGGGGCGCATAAAAATTGCATGAAAGCATAAGTTGATAACAGTATCCCGCCTGATACGCTTGCCTGATTTACAGGGATATGCTTTAAGCTGGCGATAAGCTGCGGCAAAACGGGTATAATTACTCCAAAACCAATTGAATCAATCAATATCGTTATGAAAATAAAGCCCATTGCCGCCGAACGAGATTTTGCCATAAGCAGAGATTTGAGCAACCAATTACTATTCAGTAAATATAACCCGGAAAAAAATTTTATTACAAAAAAGCTAGAAATACCTGTCTCAAGGTTTTTACTGACTTTCCAATTTTAAAAACCTAATCCACATCATAAACGATTCCCGCTGCTTCGCGGATGCGGTCAAGTGTTTCCATGATCAGCAAGGTATCTGCATGGCTCATCACCGGGCTTTCAGTCAGGCGTTGCCGTAAGCAATCACAAACATGCCTCGCCTGATATTGATAGCCAAAGCCGGGTTCGCTATAATGCGGAATGATTTGTTTTGAGTCGATCCTGTCGGGATAAAATTCAATCACAGCAGTAGTTGGGTTATAGAAACGCGGCGTCAGCCTGATCCTCCCTTTGTTGCCGCATATGTCCGCCTCCGTAGCAAGGTTGGAGGAATAAGTGGAGAATAATTGAGCAATCGCTCCATTATTATAACGCAATGTTGCAGCACATTGCTCGTCAACGCCAGTGCTCGCCGGAGTCATGCATGCTTCAATAATATCCGGTCTACCCAAAACCGAAAGCACCATAAATACATTGTAAATCCCGATATCAAGCAATGAACCTCCGCCCAATCCGGGTTCATATAAACGCGAAGAAAAAGGTGGCACAGGAATAAAACCGAAGTTTACCAATACACTTTGAAGAACACCAAGATCGCCCTGCCTGATCATTTGCTGAACGATATTGTACTGCGGTGTGAATTTAGTCCATAAAGCTTCCATCAAAAAAACCTCCTGCTGTTTAGCGGCAGCTATCATTTCTTCAGCCTGCCGGCTGTTTAGCGCAAATGCTTTTTCACACAAAACAGCTTTTTTATTCTTCAGGCAAAGCAATGCGTGCGCATGATGAAGCCCATGTGGAGAAGCTATATAAATCACATCTACTTCGTCATCATTTGCCAAAGCTTCATAACTGCCATGGCTATGCGGAATGGAGAACATGGAAGAAAACTTATCTGCTGAAGCGCGGCTGCGCGATCCTGCTGCTATTAGCTCAGCGTCCTCCACATATTGAAGATCAGAAGCAAATTTTTTTGCAATATTGCCACAACCTAAAATGCCCCATCGTATTTTTTTTTGCATGATATAATGATTGATCAATCTTTGGCAAAATATTTTCCAAAGCAATATTACTCATTCGCAAAAAGATCAGGCAAAATAAAAAAGGTTTAATATTTTTAAACACGTAAAAACATCAGTCTATTATGAACAACGTAAAAAAACTTACTGCGGGTTTCGTCTTCATTGCTTTTACTGTTTTTGGAATAGCCGCGACTACGCCGCCTCCTGATAAGCATCCCAATAAAAACCTTAAAGTGCTTCCAAAAAATATCAGTCACGAAGAGCTTGATAAAGTGATGGATGGATTTAAAGCAGCCTTGGGTGTGAAATGCAATTTCTGTCATGCACCTTCGAAAGATACGGCTAATCATCATCTCGATTTTGCGAGCGACGATAAACCGGAAAAAGACATTGCCCGACACATGATGAAGATGACCTCGAAAATCAACAAAAAATATTTCAGCTTCAATAAAGACGAGAAAGGAGAGATGGCCCCGGCTATCAGTTGCATCACTTGCCACAGGGGAAACCCGCACCCGGACGGGAAGCGTTGATATCAGTCGCTCACAAGCACCATTATGTATGATTACAAAAAAAATAGTTTTCATTGGCTTACTTGCTTTCATCATAACAGGTATTGCAGCCACGCACACGCCTCGGGATGAAGGCGGAAATTTTAAAAATCTACAGGTATTATCAAAACATATCACTGATGATCAATTAGAGAGGGTAATGTATGGTTTTGAAAGACAATTAGGAGTCACCTGCCTGTATTGCCATGTGCCCACAAAAAATGTTTTCCCTGCAAGAGTTGATTTTGCCAGTGATGAGAAGAGTGAAAAAAATATTGCTCGTGAGATGCTCAAAATGACTATTAAGATCAATAAAAAATACTTCAAAATAGATATTGATAAACGGGTGCTTGCAAAACCTGCGGTTTGGTGCAAAACCTGTCACCGCGGCTTTCCAGTCCCACATATACAATAATAAACTGCCTAAAAAACTTCAACAAACTGACAGGCTATTTGGATCTGTGTCTATTGCTTGACTAATTTCTGTTGATAAACCGTCGAAGATGTTTTTATCTGAACAATATAAATCCCTGAAGCAAGGCTCCCCGAATAAATGTTTATTATGGAAGACCCATTATTTATAATATGATCAATGACTTTTCCTGAAACATCTATCACCGAGATTTCCTTCATTGCTTCCTGGCCGGCTGATATTGTAAAATATGAATTAGCCGGGTTGGGGAATATTTGCGGCCCACTCAGACTGCCAAAATTAATTTTTACAATTGGGGAATAAGAAACTGTGCCATCGTTATCAACTTCCTGCAGGCGATACAAATTGATCCCATTGTCAGGATGATAATCTATCGCTGAATAATCCTGATCTGAGTTGCTATTGCCTTTTGCATCAACCTGTATTACATTTTGAAACCTTATCCCGTCAACACTCCTTTGAATTTCAAAATATTTACTATTAACTTCAGCAGATGTTGCCCATTTTAAAATAACAAACTGATTGTTTATGTCGTTGCCAGTAAAGCTTATCAAACCAATTGGAAGTATAACTGCAGTTTCTGAATAACTGCCAATGGTTGCTGTCGAAAGAACCGAATTGTTTGCGCTTGTAACTGCCATGCCAACATATGCTGTTGAATTTCCAAAACCGAGATCAACAGTAGTGCCAACCTGAACCCATGAATTTAGCGCGCCTGTGGCAGATATATACGCACCGTATTGTGTGCCACTTTTATTCAACTTTAACCAATAAGGGGCTGCCAAGCCCGAGACAGTAACTACGGTTGTGGCTCCCCCCGAAGTACTACGGTATTCAAAAACTATCCCATTTCCGCTGGTTGTTGCAATGTAAGCAAATGGAGATGTATCGCTAAGACTATCCCTGAACATCAATCCGGCTTTGTTTGCCGGATTCACAGCATCCTGTGTCAACACCTGTGCTGTTACATATTCATCTCCGTTGAGGTTAGTGAATGCATATTGAAACTGGTCAGCATTACCTCCAATATCATTTCCTGAACCTTGCAAAGTATAGATCCCATTGTTTAAACACGAAGAACCAGCTACCCCAATTGCACCGATATCTGCATTGAAATACCTGGTTGGCAGTGGCCCACAGGTGCCTGAACATGCACTGGTCGTTAATGTTCCGGCGGCTTGTGCACTTGACCCCGTAGCACATACTGCCTGCACCTCATAGGTATATCCTGTTCCGCAGGAAAGCGCTGAAATATTCAAGGTATTTGAACTTGAACTGCCTGTTACCCAACTGCTGACAATAGAAGTTTTATATTGAAAATTATAACTTGTAGCTCCTGATACAGCCTGCCAGTTCAAAATGCCTGTGTTTTGAGTGATACCTGAAGCGGAGAGATTGGTTGGCGTTGAACAGGGATTGACCAATTGTCCAAATACTTCCAACTCATTAATAATATACCCATTGGTGGAAGCAGACCTGGTAACGCCCTGCATTCTTATATACTGATATGAAAAATTCGCAAGAGATATGGTATCATTCAAAGCAGCATTCCCCGTAATAGTTGAAATGGTGGTAAAATTCGTGCCATCATTGGAGCCTTGAATATTGAATCCTGTTCCATAATCAGAGCCCCAAAGTAAAACCACTTTGCAGATATTATATTGTGCGCCAAGGTTAACGGTTATATATGCATTATCGCCGCCACCGGTGCCGCTTGATGCTGCTACCCAACTCGTGGATGCGTTACCATCAAATGCATTGCCAGCGCTACCTGAATTTGAAGAAGCGCTGTAGGTCGCACTGGCGTTATTAGCAGTTGTAGCTATATTTGGATACTTATTGCAGGAGGTGTCGCTGATCTGTCCATAAACAACCAGTTTATTTGAAAAGGTATTCACATAGACCTTGCCGTTAGCTACTGTCGGACATGACATTTTTGCAAAGTTGCCAAGGTTGTCGGCAGCATTTATACCGGAATTCCATAACTCAGTAGTTACATCATTTGCTTTTACGGCTCTAACGATACCAGGGCAGACCTGTTGATTGGCGTTGCACCCATTTACTGCGTGAGCGATCCATAATATAGCAGAGTTTGTGTCAGATCCATTTGATGAAACAGACATATAAGCTCCCGAGCTTCCTGTAGGCCCACTCACACTACCAGTTACTACAGTGCCTAAAGAATTAGTGCCTACTTTAAAAGATTGCAGCAAAGAGTTTTCTGCAAATTGGTAAACATATTGGTTGACAGGGCCTGCGAAATAAGCAAAACTAGAATGCATTTGGGCATTCCCGCCAACATCTGTTTCCTGCAATACATTGTTTGTCGTTGAATTAAATCCACCCAGATTAGTCCTGTCCAACAGGTATATGTTATTGTCTTTACATCCGGTTAACAGCATATTAGTATTGGGAATTAACAAAACCTGAATAGGAAAATCAAGGTCAGCATCATTATACTGCTGATAATTAAAAGGCGTGAAATAACTTGAAATATTTAAAGCGCTGGCTGTACTATCAGGTGCATTCGGCGTTAGTTTAATCACGCTTTCTCCCCTGTTTTCTAAAACCCCCGGGCTATCATTATAATGAGTGCCATCATCAAAACCATTACCAGTTACAAAAAATAAATTGCCTGAAGAATCCACAGCCGGTGCTGCGCCACTCATCCATATGCCCCCTCTGCCATCATTGGGAGTAGTCATATAAGCCAATCTTTGCTGAAGAGACTTGCTATAGCCAATCAGCCATCCATGATAAGGGTCCCAGTCACAATGAGCCGCAAATGGGACGTAAACAATTCCATTTGACAACACTAACCCCCCTCGGTTAAATTGCCGCCTGGGGTCAAATGTGATGACCCCGCTTATATTGCCATCTCCAGGCGCAGTAACAGATGCTGTTATATTTACAGGGCCATTAAATTTTTCAGCGCCTGTGCTGAGATCAACAGCATGCAGGTATTGATAAAAACCTGCGCTTGAATATGTATATTCTTCATTGGTAATGCTTCCATCCCAGGCATGATTATCCTCTACACCTGGAACAGTGCTGACAATTTTGGTGACAAAATATAATGTATTGGAAGCTTTATTGATAACCGGAGTCCCTATTATACCAATATTACTTGAGAAATCATAATAACTACCACCGCACAAACCCGGGTGCATATCAGTGCTATTTGGCGGGCGATAGCCAGATGGAGTATAATTTATCTGCCAATAAGGAGGAATATTGCCATTATCTGCATCAAAAGCATATATGGTATTATTGACTGTACAAACGTATAAAACATTCCGGGTTCCAACTGAGGGTATGTTAACCCCACTAACTACCAGAGGCTGGGCAAATATCTGGTCATCCACCGCGCGTGAGTATAAAAAACCAAACGTGTTCGAATTCACGTTATTGGTATTTAATGAAGTCTCCTTATTATTCCACCCCGTTCTGGCCAGATCATTGTGCTGTGTGAGTACATCAACCTGCGGGAAGGCAACAAAACAATGCAATATCATAATCATCAATATTGCACAATAAAATGTAATAATTTTCATACTTGCCTTTTGCATGTCACTTAATAATACAGCAATACAATTGTTCGTTTG
>Ga0302280_1000976_pt1 | contig 24710 bp, 33 predicted proteins | sample III_Fen_E1_1_FD_198771 | JGI IMG/M metagenome (GOLD analysis project Ga0302280, IMG submission 198771) | Peat permafrost microbial communities from Stordalen Mire near Abisko, Sweden - III_Fen_E1_1 | ecosystem: Environmental > Terrestrial > Soil > Wetlands > Permafrost | place: Sweden: Abisko... | reverse complement strand
TGGGAAAGAAGTTGATCCAAAGAAAAACGACCGACAACATTTCGGACCGTCGTCTGACTGATCTGATTGACGGCATTGTAGACATTTTCAATGGCAATGACGGATTTTTTTGCATCGACAATGTTGTAATAGGCTACTGCCGCAATATCAATGGAGACATTATCTTTAGTGATAATTTTTTGAGACGGAATATTCATTGTAATGGTGCGCAAGGTTACCTTTGTCATTTGCTCAAAGATTGGAATGAGCATAATAAGACCTGGACCCCTCACCCCTGTGCACTTACCTAAAAAGAAAATAACTCCTCGATCATACTCCTTCACTACTCTTACTGATAAAAGAAAGAGAATAACGAGAACAATAACAATTATATATATCATACAGGATAGTATAACACCTTTAGTTTTTCTAGGCCGCGGTGAGCTTGAACTGACATTGAATTACGAGATTTCCCTGTTATGAGAGCCATTTCTTCCAAAGAAAGATGCTGGATGTAACGCATACGCATTACTTTTTGATAGGCCTCGGGAAGATGCTGAATAAGGAGAATGGCGGCCTTACCATCTAAGACATCAAAAAGTGTCTCTGAGGTGTCTTCGGGTATACCAAAATCAAGCCCTTTTTCCAACAAAAAATCTAACGACGAGGTCTTATGCTTTCGGTACTGATCAACAATGAGATTATTCAGAATATGGTACAGGAAGGCCTTCATCTTATGGATTTCCCCTCCTTTCAACAGATATTTCCACGTCTTCATGAAGGTGTCCTGCACGAGGTCCTCTCCAATGTCATGATCACTCAGCTTGAAAAAGGCATGGGAGTTAAGCCCTTTTTCGAAGTCGCGATATGCCGAGGCAAGGACTGCCTGGCTTAATATTCGTTGTTTTGGGGTCACTATAAGTGAGGACGGACATATTACAGCACTATTACTGAACCATTACAGTATACGCTTTTGTAATAATTCTGTTCTGGTACGACTATAGTGGCATGAATACATTAAAAAAACCCAATGACACCTTTATTAACGAAGTGAGAGAGAAAAGCTGGACCTACATTAAGACCGTGGTGGACATTGTTCATGAACCAGTACTTGTTCTCGACAAAGACCTCTGTGTTCTTGTTGCCAACGAGCCATTCTACAAACTCTTTCAGGTAGAAGAAAAAGATACTGTGAATACAGTCGTCTACGAACTCGGTAATGGACAATGGAATATCCCCACACTACGAAAATTACTTGAGGACATCTTACCAAAAAATACCTTTTTCAAAGGATTTGAAGTGGCTCATGAATTTCCCTTTATTGGTCGCAAGGTAATGATCTTAAATGCGCGGCGAATTCATTTTAAAGAAGCAGAGGATATTGCCCTCTTCCCTCCCATTATTCTCCTTGCCATTGAAGACGTCAGCGAAATGATGGTCGTAGCGGAGACCTTGGCCAGCCATACTAATAAGGTGAAAACATCCTTTTCTGACGAAACAAAAAAACTTGAAAATCAGATAAAAAAATTAGAAAAGGAAATCGGAGCGCTAAAAAGATAACAAATAAAAAAAACACTTTCGTTGAGAGGGGTTGGGCGGGGTCTAGCCTCGCAACGAAAGTGTTTTTTTATTTGCGATTTTTTACTTTTTTAACGATCCGGCGGCACATTATAATAACCGATCATAAACTTCACAATATTATGAAATGGCCATGCCAAGGTATGCACGGCAAGCTCCTGTCCTTGAGGATCGTCTGTGTATAGAAAAACAAGAAAACGAGGATTATTGGCGGGAAAATAGCCGAAGAATGAATGGAGAAATCGGTTGCTATAGTACCCCCCGTCTTGAAGATCAACGAGCTGAGCCGTTCCGGTTTTAGCAGCAATTGAATAATGTGCCATCTTAAATCCTCCTCCGACGTCGGCATCAAGTGCTTGGTCGACGACGTTGATAAGCATTTGAGTAATTTCCTTCGAAGTGTTTTGAGAAATTACGCGTGGTCCTGTAGTAGTTGGTGCAAGATTTTGAACACTGCCATCACTATATTGAATCTCACTGATGACATACGGCTTCACCAAGGTGCCACCGTTTGCCAAGACACTGAGGGCGCGGACCATGGAGATCGGAGTCACGGCTACTCCTTGTCCGAAGGCCGCTGTGGCATAGTTTACATCCTGAGCACTTTTAAGATTAGCTACGAGATTGGTGGCCTCATTAGGTAGATCAATACCGGTCTTTTCTCCAAAACCAAAATTAAACATGTAGTTGGCAAATTGCTGATTGCCTGTTTTGTTTTCTACCCAAGCCGCTCCCACGTTTAGCGAATCGCTCAATACCTTCTGCATACTAATAACGCCGTGACCTACAAGGTCCCAGTTGTGAATAGTCTTGCCGTTAAGAGTAATGGAAGCGGTGTCATCATATGTTGTACTTGGCGTCACCGCTCCCGTATCAAGACCAATGGCCATTGTAATCGATTTCATGATCGATCCAAGCTCATATACATTTTGTACTAAAGGATCGTTATACACGCCAATATCATTTACATCCTGATAATTATTTGGATCATAGGTCGGATTACCAGCCATGGCATAAATGGCCCCAGTATTTGGGTCAATGATAATTCCTCCTGAGATTTTCGAGTGATACGTATCTTGAATAGTCTGCAATTGCTGTTCAAGCTCAGACTCAACATTTGGATCAATGGTGCTTACAATATCTCCATCCTTATCTGCGCTGTCACTGCTAGAGGCGGCTGGAAGATTGGCAAAAAGTGCAATGAAAGGATTGGAATTTTTTTCTTGATCGGTGCGATCGAGGACATTGTCGTAATATTTTTCAAGACCATAACGACCATCGATGACATCTCCGTCATATCCGGCAAAGCCAATGACCTGTGCGGCCAAGGTATTGAGCGGATAGGCTCGCCACTTCTCTTGATAAAAACTTACTCCTGGCAAATTAAGGGCCGTAATAGCTGCCGATGTCGTCGCACTCACTCTATCCGCTATTTGTTCGTAGACATCATGCTGTTTCGTGGCCTTTTGAATGAAGGTGGAGTGGTCGAGCGGCATTATGCCATTTATCTTTGCGTATTCCCCTTCTGGATCTATTACTAGGCCTGGATTAATACTCATAATGTACCCAGTCTGCAAGGCGGCGGCATCGAGCAAGTTACCATCCTTATCTTGGAAGAAAATCGTACCGCGATTGTAGACATTGCTTGTGGGTGCCGTATATTGCTGACTTGCCTCTTCTCTGAAATCCGATCCGTGAACAACCTGCAAAAGAAAAAGTTTTCCAATAAATAAAATACCAACGAGGGCAATGGCGCCAGAGATGATCCTTATTCGAATGCGAGGACTACTCATACCAGTCAACTATAACAGATTTTATTTCGTATAAAAAGAAAAGCGGCCGTTCCCATTTGATTGGGAACGGCCGGCTTTGATTTTCACACCGCGGCGAGACAGCATACCTTGTAGGTATTGCCGTCCTTTTTTAAGTGGTCGCGAAAGAATTCGCTGAGTTTCGTTTCAGGATCCGTCGCTCGACTGGCAAAATCGATCTCGAGAGGTCCAAACAGTTCCTTGGCAAAAGTCTTGAGCTCTTGGCTTCCCAGCGTTTCCTGAATGAGGCCAAAAAGACCCTTACCAGCAGCCATTATCTGGTCTGTGTCACCTGAATTGAGCTGGCCGAAGACCCTTGCTTGAAAATGTGGATTTGCCTCTGCAAACCTTCGAACCACCCACGCCAACTGTGCATCTGAAGTGTTTTTGTTTATTTTATTAACTATCATAACTCCCCCTTTCTTTCCAGCATATTGCTCCAGAGAGGGTAAAAAAGCAAGACCCTGTCGCAAATGCGACAGGGTCTTGCTTTTTGTTTAACTCAACCTTTCTTTACATTGTTGCTCCACCACTCATTCCCTTTGCAAGCCATCCCCAGAGAACGCCAATGACGCCGAGTACAATAATCACCCAGCTCCATGTTGCAGAATATCCAGCCACAAGGCCAATAATACCAATTACCAACAAAATAATACCAATAGTGATGAGTGTAGCTTTCATATACGTTTATCGTTAATTAATAATCCTATACTAGCTTAATTCTATTCTCCCCACACCAATAGTCAAATGTCAAAAGGGTATAAATTGGCAAAAGAAAAACAGCCGCTGGGTCGGCTGTTTTTTGGGTTTTAGTTTGGCAGTGCCTCTTTAAAGCTTTTCTTCCCTCGACCGACGCTACCCTTCTCGTGACGTGAAGCCACCTGTCGTGCTCCGCGATCGGCAGAAGATTCCCCTGCCATCTCTTCAAGCTGTGCACGGGTGTACGCTTTGTAATCATTTAAGAACTTCACATCCCAGTATCCGTGTTTTCCGTGCGGATGAAACTTCACGAGTTTAACTTTCCCTCCAAGGTATGAGGTCTCGAAGACAGCTCCTTCCTTTATCTTTTTATGTGGGAAGTTTTTTGTAAAGTATTCTCCGCATACGGTCGGTGTGTTTTGCCGTGTCCAGTATCTGCCGTCTGGAGTCATCCCTGTAATGATGAGGGGTAATTTGTCTTTTCGACGAATAACCTTCCCAATAGGACTAATCCAAGTAGGATTGCCAACTTTTTTCTTTTTCATTAATCAGTCTTTCTGTAGGTAAATTGTTCAGACTTTATATTAGCATAAATATTAGCGTGCGTCAATTATATATAGTTTAATGGTAATCTTGTTTTGACGATTTAATTTTCTCTGCTTCCTCTAAGGCCTTTGTCGTGTCCAATGTGCCGCTTGCCACCCCTTCCATTAAAGCATTGAGTTGTGGTATTTCAGAATCATTGAATCCCATAATAGACACCTCATCACGGATCACTCCAATTTTTAGAACTGTTTCTTCTTTACTTAGTGAATTTGTATTGATGTTTTCTTTCATGGAGTAAGTATACCTAAACAGTATGCTAGAATAAAGCCATGTCAAACAGCAAAAAATCTTGGAATGCCTCAAAGGCAAAGAAGCGTGCAATGGATGCAAACAAAAAAGCAGTGAAGATTAAGAAGTCTGAATGGAAGGAGGGAGAGAAGAAAGCCAATAAGAAATAAAACCTCTTGGTTTTACATAAACCCACCATAGAGCAAGATCAATCCAAGCAAGAAGACAATCACTCCGACAGTAGCTAGAAGCGCTCCATTGTTTGCCTTTCGATAGAATGGGCTGGCAGTGCTTGGAAAGACAAGAATAAAAAATCCTTTAATAACGGCAAGCCAGCCAATGATAGTAATGAGCAACTGAATGCCGGTGCCACTCCAAACATTATTAAGAGAAACAATAACAGCCCCAAAACCTAAAGCTATAAGACCTATAAGCCACAGAACGGCTGAATTTTCGGTCATTGCTATCAGAAGAGCTCTTTCGCCTTTTTGGCTCACAATCAAAGAAAGTCCAACAACCGTCACAAAAATGCCCAAACACTGTGCAAGTATTATTGTATTCATATTATTAGTATATCACTTAAATCTTCAATCACTTCCTCCTCCTCCACCACGAGTTAAAAAACCCCAGAATGTAACAACACATCCTAATAGCACGATTACTGACATCCATGTGGCAGTGTAACTCGCCATAAAACCAATTATCCCAATAATCAGCAGAAGAATACCGACAGTCATAAGTGTGGCCTTCATGTGTATTAAATTAGATAGATAATCGAGACCCGATTCCTCTACCTTAATAGTATGCCTCTGTCAAAATTAGTAAAGTGCTAAGGGTTAACAAATGAACCAGTCTTTGCAGGGCCTACCATTTCATTCGCATACGTATAAATTACATTTGTAATAAGATAACACTGACAAGGCCAAGAACGATGCCAATTTTGTTGAGAAGAGTTAGGTCTTCCTTGAAAAGAAATACTCCGGCAAGAACAATAACGATAAGATTTAAAATTGTGAAGACTGTTATGGCTTTTGAAAGATAGCCATATCGAAGTGAAATGGCCCACACAAAAGTGGCGAGGATATAGAGCACGAATCCTTCAACTAAAAAACTACTTCGTGCGCTGATGGCCCAATACTTCAAGAGAACATCAGCCACGGTCTCGAATACGACAGCACCAAAGATAAGAATGAAAAACAAACTTGTCATATCAGAATAATAGCAAATTAAAAAACTGCCGTCTCCTCTTGCGAGGAAACGGCAGTCTACACATCTTCAACATCTGAGATGTCTAATCCTCCTTCTATTTCTAATTGATTTTTAAGCGTTGCGAGCTCGTCCTCTGTTGCATCTACTTCAATAGAGCCTACATTCCTATTGAGACTGATCACTGTCACGCCCTTTTCTTTGAGGTAGGTAGCTATCTTCTCGCAATCACGGGTCGTAAAAACATCAAGCTTTTTTCGCACACAACCTCCTTTTAAAGCCAAAGTAACACAATAGGGCCGTACCAGCAAGGAACGTGTTGTAATTATTTTCTCCACCGTTCGACTTATAAGTATGGATTCATACAATTCACCAACAACAAAACCGTTATATAAAGCAACACAGGTAGTATGGTACATCCTTGGATTACTGGAAGTATTATTAGCCTTTCGTTTTATTTTAAAATTATTTGGGGCAAATCCAGCCGCTGGTTTTACGAGCTTCATTTATGGAGTAACGTATATCTTTGCCACACCATTCCTTAATGTCATTCGTGTCACTGAAGTAGCAGGAAGCATCTTTGAATGGACGACCCTTCTCGCCATGGTAGTATATTGGATTATTGCCGTCGGTATTATTAAGTTATTCCTTATCGGCAAGACAGTCTCTACTCCAGAAGCCGCTGTAAAGCTCAATCAGCAAGAAAAATAAAAGAAAAAATTAGCCATTAGCCTTACCCCTATGAACGCAGATACTCGAGTCGATTCAACTGGCATTCGAAAATGGATTCCCCTTATCATTCTGAGCCTCGCTCTTATGATTATCGTACTAGACACGACGATCCTCAACGTGTCCTTGCGAACAATCATCCAAGACCTTCACACTAATATTCAAAGCATTCAGTGGGTTATTACTGCCTACTCCTTGATGCTTGCCGCTTTCACTGTGACAGGAGGACGCCTTGGTGACCTCTTTGGTCGTAAAAGAATGTTTGTTCTTGGTGCTATCATTTTTGCTGTTGGTTCATTCATTACTTCGATCAGCACTAGCGTAGGTGTGATGATTCTTGGCGAGGCCATTATTGAAGGTATTGGTGCAGCCCTCATGCTACCTGCCACGACCTCTCTTCTTGTCTCAAGCTATCATGGCCGCGATCGACAGATTGGCTTCGGTATTTGGGGAGGTATTGCTGCCGGTGCTGCTGCCCTTGGGCCAGTCTTTGGCGGATGGCTCACGACATATTACTCATGGCGCTGGGCCTTTCGTATTAACGTAGTAGTAGCAGTCGTCCTTGTCCTTGGATCCTTCCTAGTGAAGGAGGTTATCGACACTGAAGAAGACTCCGACATCGACTTCGTCGGTATTATTCTTTCTGCTCTTGGCCTACTTTCAATAGTTTTTGGATTAATCAAAGCTTCAACATATGGCTGGTGGGCGGCCAAGGCTCCACTTATAATATGGGGACAGACAATTGCTCTTGGTGGTATTTCAGCCACCCCTTATTTCATTCTCCTCGGTATTATCATTCTCTTCTTTTTTGGTCTTTGGGAACGACACATAGCGGCTATTGAAGAGACTCCGCTTGTCTCACTGAAACTTTTCACAAATAAGCAATTCACTCTAGGTGTTGCCATCACTACCCTTCTTGCCCTCGGGCAAGCTGGCGTAAGTTTTATTATTCCTGTCTTTTTGCAATCAGTGCTCAATCTATCTGCACTCCAAACGGGCTATGCTATGCTACCTATGTCACTTGCACTTCTAGTGGCCGCTCCCTTCTCTGCCTATGTAAGTAAATATATTTCTCCAAAGCGCATCATTCAGATCGGATTAATTCTTGATGGCATTGGCTTCTGGGTCTTAGCAGCAAGCATTCATGCCACCTCTGGTGAATGGGCCCTTGCTCCAGGATTCATCTTCTTCGGCATCGGTCTTGGACTCATGATGTCTCAGACCACCAACCTCACCCTCTCAGCTATCTCCGATGAGCAGTCTGGACAAGCCTCGGGTGTCAACACTACCTTCAGACAAATTGGCGCCACACTTGGATCTGCCATCCTTGGCGCCATCCTCCTTTCTTCTCTTGGTGCCTCACTCGTATCAGGTGTAAATGCAAGCACTGTCATCCCCGCCACCCTTAAGCCTGCCATCTCACAATCTGTCAGCCAGCAATCTTCAAATATTGAATTCGGCAACGGCGCTTCTGCTATATCATCCAATCTACCAGCAACTGTTGGTAATGAGATTACAACTATTAGCAAAAACGCCACAGTAACGGCAAGTCGCACCACTCTTTATTATGGCATTATCTTCGTCATCGTTGCCTTCCTTCTTTCATTCGGCCTACCAGGAAATAAAAATATTGAAACAAGCAGGTCAGTAGCTTACATTCGCTACATCGAGGGGGTTGAGATGATTGCTCGAAAACGTGCCCGTGTTCGTGGATTAGTCTTTGCAGTAGTACTTGCCATCATTGTGGGAGCAATAAGTTACCAAAATGGTATTCGTGCAGGCGAGCACAAAGAAATCGTCATCGAGACTTCAGCGACCAACTCAGCCATTCCTGCTGACGCTTTGCAAATTATTCCAACAAATTAATACTAAGAAGGAAGTCGGCCCCTAGCGATAAGCTAAATAAACAAACTAAACACAAAAATGATACCTAGGTAAATTAGGAGGTTTCCAAAAATGTCTGAGAAGAATTTCTTCCATCTTAATTTTGAATCAATATTTCCCCAAATCAATGCTTGTCCGATAGTTGGCACAGTGAAGCAAAGCCAGATAGAAATTATTTCTGGGTAGACAGCAGAGGCTGAAACGCCGTAGTCCTTCTGCTCTTTCATAATAAAGGCGACGAAGGCTGAGGTAAGAAAGGAAAGAATAAACTGACCAAAATAATACCTGCGCATCTTTGATGCTGTATCTTTCATCATTTTCATGCGTTCTTCTGGAGTCATATCGCCCATTCCCATAGACTTCATATGTACTCGTCCCATCGGTGTCTTCATTGAATACCAGACCATTCCAACTAATGCACTAATGATTGCTCCTAAAATTCCGAATAAAATAATAGACATAATGATGTTATAATTTATAGTAATCTTCAACCGTCATACATAAAGTGTACCACACGTCATACTTGGCTCCAGAAACTTTACTCTTACAAGTATCGTTACTATTCTTATATGGGTTAGCTTGGTATGGGCCATTGTTATCATTTATCCTTTTGTGTCGTGGGTAACGTACATAAATATTCCCTATCTTCTCTGGGTCTCCTTTGCCACAGTGTTACAGCTAACAGTTACATTTATAAATTAAAAAAGACCAAGCGCTGTGTCGCTTGGTCTAAATCTGACAATGGCCATCAAACTGATAGCCAGTGTGAGCGGCGACGTTAGTCACTTCAATGTGTCTACAAAAAGAAGTGCCAATAGACGAGAGCCAAAACACAAACTACAAGAAGAGTTATTAATGATTTTTTATCACCTGATGTCATTGGTATAAGTATATCAAAAGTTTGTAACAAAAACATTACACCAGGGGACAACTGTTATTTATAACTTGTAATCTTTCAGCTCGCTTACGGCTAGGTTATATAGATGGAAGAACGGCCGACATCCATCGATTATCAGAAAAATAATTTTTAATCTAAACTATATGATGAAACATGATGAAAATCACGAGGAAGAAGGAAATGGGATGTGCGATTGTATGTGTGGATCAATGAAGAAGGATTTTAAACTGGCCATGCTAGAAAAAAAGGAGAAGATTTTGAAAGCTAAATTAGAGTTTGTTGGCAAAATGAAAGAGACAGTAGAAAAAATGCCAGAGACTAAATAACAAAAGATAAGGGACCCTTCAAAGGGTCTTTTGTCTTGATTACCACTAACACGTTTAATTTAGTTCTTCTAAAAGGTCGTTGATGTCGAGTGGCCCTGTGACCATCTCAACACCCCCATCATTCCTCACCTTCCATTCTGAACGTGGTCGATCTGCATAAAGCTCAACCCCAATACTATCTGGGTCATTGAGATACAGTGCTTCCGAAACACCGTGATCTGCAAGACCTGTCAGTGGGTACTTCGCATCAATTAATTTCTTTAAAACTTTTGCCAATTCTTTTCGACTAGGATAGAGAATTGCGAAATGAAAAAGGCCCGAATGCCCTGGGCCTGGAGGAACCACCTCTTTACCTGCCCAAGTATTCAACCCGATGTGATGGTGATAGCTTCCTGCAGAAAGAAAGGCGGCTGTATCTCCATATCGACTTGTCACTTCAAATCCAAGCAGGTCTCGATAAAACAAAAGTGATCGATCAATATCAGCGACAGTCAAATGAACATGGCCAATAGTTACTTCGGGATGAGTGCTCAAATTTATTTGTTACTTTTACTAAACGAGGCACCAAGATAGTATGGCCAAATTATGAGAGCAAGAACGCCTCTCCAAAAATTGAGTCTCAGGTATCCAATGGTAAAAAGCCACCCCATTACCCAAAGTATCCCAAGTCCATTTTGCTGTGTGATCATTTGTCCAGTTTGTATGTGTTGTAGATGCATATTTTTCATTAGTTAGTATGACTCTAAAGCCGAGTTGCTACATCAAACATTACACTCCATTAATGGTGTTTACTGACTCCGCACCCGATTGAGTACAATCGCCTACTGGGTCATCCAGCAGAATGACCTACTGGGTGAATCAGTGGATTCGCCTACTGGGTGGGTTGACCCGGTAGGGCTAACCCAGTGGCGGCCTTACTAGGTCGTCTGCTGATTTGTGTTCGGAAAAGTTTAAACTTTTTAAATCCTATTTCAGATCAGTAATATATTTCAATATAACCCCACCCGTCTGAAGCTCATGTGTTTCTAGTAGTTTGAGTTTTTGATAAGGCAACCCTTCATTAAAGAGACGCCTGCCTTTACCTAGAAAAACAGGAACAATGCATATACGATACTCATCGAAAAGATTTGCTTTTATAAGAGAGTCTGACAGTATGCCGCTCCCAAATACAAACATGTTCCCGTCACCTTCCTTTTTTAATTTAGAAAGTTCAGCAACTGCATCATGAATAATTGCAGTATTGTTCCAATCAGCGGTCTTAAGCGTCGAGGAACATACAACTTTGGGCAATGTATTCATGTAATCAGCTACTTCTCCTTTTTCTTTTGTCCAGTAATCAGCCATGCCTTTGTATGTTTTTTCTCCAAAAACAAGAATGTCAATTGATTTGAGTTGTTCAGTAATAAAATCTTCAAGCTCTTTGTTCCACACAAGTTGATGGAATGCCAAATCCCAGGCTTTCTCGCCTTCGAAATATCCGTCGAGAGTGATCAAATTCCACATAACTAGTTTTTTCATAGATTTAGATTATATCATGTGAAGTTCACAACGTTCACACGTTCACGGGCTTCGCAGCCGATTGAGTACAATCGCCTACTGGGTGAATCAGTAGATTCACCTACTGGGGTTGAGGCTGTTAGAACCCTAGTTTGACTTTTAGTAACATAAGGACTAGTCTCAAGACCAAATGAGAACACAACGCTACACACTAGTGCTGGCTCTCTTGTCCTTAACATTTACAAAAGCACAAGACTTCCAGATTCCATGGCAGATCACCGAACAGAAACAAGGTGTTTCCGTGACGGTAGTAAACAAGGTGGGTGAAGATCCTGTCTTCCAAAAGAAACAGGAACTTCTTGAGAAAGCATTTAAAGAAGCTGCTGATGCCTATATTAAGGCTTTGACATCAGCAGATCACCCAATAAACAAAGCAATCGGACCATTCAGGCGCCCCACAGCACTCAGGATCCTAAGCGGCATGGAAATTACCGTAATGATGCTCGAGAAAGACGATCCGCAGGATCACCCAATGACCTGGCGGTTACCGACCATGTTTCAAGGTGGTGATGCCTTCGTTACAAAGATCCCATACAAGTTTCTGGAAAATGGGAAGGTCTATATTCGTTTTGAACATCTAGCTCTGCATGAGATCGCACATATCGTTGCCGGCACTCTGGATAAAACATTAGACTCTGAAGATCTCAGCGAGCTCGAAATCCAAAGAAGGGTCGAGTACCTGGTGTACCTGATGGTCGGTGAAAAGAAGTACAAGGAGTTTATTTATCAGTTGTATGTGGATGAGCATCCAAAAGCATCCGATCAGTCTGCAAAATTAACAGTCGAAAAATGGATGAAACTTATGGGCGTCGAAAAGGATCCCTTCCAACTCGACATCGGTGGATAAAAGTGAGTAAAAAAAACAAAAGCACGAGGTAGCGATACCTCGTGTTGTTTTTTTATTTCTGCTCCGCACCCGATCGAGCACAATCGCCTACTGGGTGATTCAGCAGGATATACTCCAAGAGCGAACCTACTGATTCGCCTACTGGGTGGGACGATGTTCGGAAGAGTTTGGTATAAAAAAACAGGCTCCCGAGGAATTTCTTCCCCGAGAGCCCTTAAATGTTTGTCCTGATGCTATTTGGTGAACTTCATCCAACCCTTGCGGTTGGTGGTTCTGAACCAACCAGTGACGTTGAGGTTCATACCGACGATGTAGCCTTCGAAGCACCAGCTCTCTCCCGAACCGTCCTCCCAGGAAAGCCGATTGATTACAACCTCGACTAGCCTGTCCTCACCATTGAAAAACTTTCCGTTGACTGTGAACTCGACAGGACGACGCTGACCGCCTCCGCCATCAAAGAATTTCACACTGAGTTCCCACTTTGATGGGGCGTTGGCGATGTCCACCTGGACACTGTTTGCTGTCATCACTATCTGAGGATCACTTGTTATAGGTTTTGTCATACGACAACCTTTCTATTTTGAACTAAAGAGTTTAGCAGAAGAAACTCACACTCCCTTATTCCCCACCTTGTGGTGCAGAGAACGACTTGACCATACGATCAAGAATCTGAACATATAATACACCTTTTTATCATATTTGTCAAGTATTTGATTTGGCTCCGCTGCTGAATCAGTAGATTCACCTACTGGGGTTGAGGCGTTAGAACCCTCAACACAGTAAAAGACCTAACGACCTAGTGGAACAACAAAAAGAGATAGAAAGACTGCAAAAACATTTAGAATGCAAAGCATTAAAAAAAGAACTCCGACTACGTAGTGTTTTTCTATTATTGATTTTGCTCCTACATAACAAAAAAGAATTGCAAAAATAGAGAGGAAAAAGAACCAAAACCAGAGAGTGTTGTTTAAGTCGCTCAAAAAAGGAAATGTTGTTGGAAGACTGAGAAGTACTACAAAAACACCTTCGGCAATTAAAACTAATAATCCAGTTTCAGGAACTTTCATATATTACAAAGAGTAACATATTTATAAATGATTTGCTCCGCAGCTCATCCAGCAGATTCACCTACTGGGGTTGAGGCTGTTAGAACCTACTACCATTGACACCTCATATCAATTTCCTTACTATCCCATTGAAACAACTAACTTAGAGGAGGCTCAATGAACATAGACAATTCGTTTCTACAGACATTTGTCGGTGGAATTTGGTATTTCAGATTTCCCTGTTTTGAGAAAGGTCCTGACTGGTATTATCTTTTCCGCTCAAGGATCGTCAGTATTGGGATCACTGAAGACAAGGGGCTTGCTCTTCAACTGCAAACCTTGCCTTTAAATCGTTTTGTGGCTGGGTCATGGACAGAACACGAAATGGACGAGCACGTTGCTCATCTGTTTAAACCAGGTTTAACAAAGAAAGATGGTGTGGAGGTCTTGTTACCCGACTTCTGCATCATCTCTCCAACCATCGTACACATTACGTGTGATACTGCGGCTGATGCGGTCATGTACGCAAACGAAAGTGAACAGCCTGACGAACTACACAGCTTCGCGCATTTTCCCGAAGGACATGAGAAAATGGCTGGTCTCGGAAGCTTGGACATATTCTGAAAACATCAACAAAAAACGCCCTCGCTCTTCCAAGAGTCTGGGTGTTTTTATTTACAAGAGTTTGAAAGGTGCTCTCTAGCGTTGAGGCTGTTAGAACTTACACAAAATAAAAACCACTACTTCCCTTTCGGAAAGCGGTGGTTGTTAGGGTTTATATATAACGTTTAATTACGTTTTTGGCTCAGCGGTCATTGAGATCTGACCCAGGAACCCGATCTGATTTGCCATCTTCAGTGAACTGAAATACTTGTGTCCGGTTTCACCTACAAACATATTAATGAAACTTCCACTCGATGTATACCAACTCGAATTCAGCTGGCTGCGCTCAGCAATCTTTTTCATGGTCATCTGAAAGAGGACTACGCCGTATCCACCGAAGGAAAAGCAATTCTGTGCAGCCGTAGATATCTTGTGTTCAATTCCCTTCGGATCGACTCCCCAGAAACTAGCCATGCTTGATGTAGAAACATCTTCTTTCTGCATCAGTAGCGTTGCAACGCAGTCGGCGTATGAACTGAGGATCTCTTTGTCCCCTTTCCAAAAAGAATGAAACCTGAAGATTTGCATGGCTACTGTAAATTTTAAGCGTTTATCTCTGAATGGGGAATCCAAATGAGTGAGAAACAAGATCCTCTCCTCTTCTGTGAAGGCATCCATAATGGCGTCTATGAGAGGCCATATATGTTTGCTATCAGCATCAGAACTCATAGTGTGAAGAGTACTGGTAAGCGCCTTGATCTTTTCCTCACTATCGGTGATCGCAAACATTTCCGCAATGCGGATGAGTGATGGCGAAGATTTTAGGATCTGGAGGAGCGCAGCCACGATGGGCACGGCGATTGTTGGAACTGTCGGTTTTTCTGCTTCTGGATTGGTAGTTTCTGTTGTATTCATTGTATCCTCTCGGATATGCCCCTCTCGGAGCGTTGTGAAGGTTCTTTTATTCTCTCGAATCGGTGAACCGTTTGCCAAAGTATTTATATGCCTGCTTCTAAGATTAGTCAACTTTGCTCGCACTGGCCTGCGATTTTCGAACGGTGGGGTGGGTGGAAGAGTATCAGTTCCCTACTTTGGTGTTGGAGGAGCTTGAGAGGTTGGTGAAATAAAAAAATGACCGCGGGTTGGCATTACCCGTGGTCATTCGATCAAGTTATCAGTTCGAGAAAACTCCCGCAGTCTGATCTCCAATGCTTTGGCGCGAGGAGTGTCGAGCTTGTTTTCACCCTTTTCATCAACTGGTCCTGGCCAACACTTGTACCATTCACAGATGAGATACACCCTTCTCCGAAATTCAAGACGCTGCTCTTTGCTTCCATAAAACAGTGGATGTAGGCCGAAGACTTGCTCTGGTCGAGTACCGAAAGGAATTGCTCGGCTCCATCCACAGACTAATTGCTCGCCAAGCTCCTCTCCTTCTTTTTGTTCTTTTTTCAGCCATCGACTTACTTCTTTGTCGAGTTTTTTCAACTCAGTATCTATTTTTTTCTTCATTCGATCTCCCCTTTCCAAGGTTTGTTTGAATCAAAACTAGCACTATGTTGTAACAGCGTCAACTTTGCTCGCTTGGCAGGACAGCTTCCGAACTTTTAATTGGTCCACTTCTATAGGGGATCTCGAAACCACTACTAAGGAAATAGCTCATTTGCTGTCTTTAGCCTAATACCCCACACACTAGCAGAAATCTATGTTAAGGGAAAATATCGTCAGTATCGTAATCTGATACAATCACCCCATGAATAATCCTTATTGTGCTTCATTCGAAGAGGTCCGTAATCTCTATATAAGACATATGGAAGTTACTGCTCGTAACAATTTCATTAAATGGTCAAAGGTACTATCAAGAGAAGAACTTGAAGAACAACTTGATACTCAAAAGGGTGGCCTTATAGATGAGACTAAAAAGCAAATCAAAGCCACAACAAAAGAGACAGAATTCGTTGAATTTCTTGCAGCCTTGCAGTTAGCCGACTTTTATTTTCCAAATGAGCACAAGGACATTTGTTTTGAGCTAAGGAGAAATACTAAACCCACAGACATAAAATCATTTAAGGACCTAACTGATAATTTTGAAAATTATACTCATGTGGATTGTAAAATAAAAAATTCAAACACTGAAGTATCATTTCAAATAAAAAGAGACTACTCCGATCACACACCTTGCGGATTTGCATTATGGTTAAATGAAAAGGTATTTAAGAAATATTCAGAAATGTCTGGTACCACCCTAGTCATTTTTCTTGGAATACCAACTGACGGAAGCCCTGTAGAACTCGACAAGTTATACGAGGAATTCACCAAAAAATGCCTCTCGCACATATCTTTTGACAAGGTTTCTCTTATTTATAATGACAATACAACTGGCCACATTGTCTTGCATGAGCTCTTTCCCGAACACAAAAGACTAATGATTGAAACAGATCTTGCAATGGCGCGGATGAGAGGACAGGCGTAGTTTTATTTCTTACTCTCAAGCCAGTCTTCAAATATGAGTTGCCCCCATTCTTCTAGCGATCGCTTCACTTTTACTATTTCTTCTTCTGTAAGACCTTCTAGCTCCTCTGGTGCCACTTTTTTAAAGTCCTCTAGAAGCATCTCATTTGGTTTTATCTAACTGAAGATACTTTTCCTTCTCTGATCTTATAATTTCCTCACAAAGACCTTGCAAATAGCCAATTATCTGAGTGATTCTATCATCAGTGCTTTCGTAGTCATTCATAATAAGCCGAGCTTCTTCAATAGAGACCGGTCCATCAAATGGTTTTCCTGTGAGTGGATTTATTTCTCTTTCCATAATTTGATCAAATCTTTAATGAAATTATTGTTCTGGTTCAATAACTAATTCCGAGAGATACTCTGGCTTAAAAGCATCGTCTGCGTTTCTTCCCAACGCTCTCTCAATCTCATGATATTTTTCTGCGCGCGCAGGCGAAGTTCCAAATTCTGCTCTAAAATAATAATATATCTTGTGGATCTGTCGTCTATTCGTAGGAGTTTTTAGTTTCATCTCATAAGGAAAAGTTAAGCCCGTTCGAGAAAAAATAGACCTTTTTTCTTCTCCTGAAAAATGTTTATAAGCTATTCGGCTATTTCGAAGAATTTCATATCCCGGAGTTGGTTCTCTTGCATCAAAAGGAGTAAGTGTAACCTCAAGTTCGTTTGGAATCAAAATGTGCCAGTAGATATCTCTTTGAGTGGTTGGTCCCTCATTTCGAATTGCTAATTGAAAAGAACCTTCCCATTTATCATCCTGAGATACTGTTAAAACACAGTGATTAGTTCTCGATGTGCGATTTCTGAACTCAAGTTTTGGTCTTTTTCTCCAGTCTAAATATTTAGGAATGAGAGTTGCGCCAAGTACAGTGATTATTAGACTTGCAGCAAATTCTGCCCAAAAAGTTTCAGAGAAGCTACTACTTGTAACTGCTTGATGAAAGTGTTGAAGATGATAAAAATGAGGATACATACCTATATTATTGATTCATATATTGATTGAGAATACTAAGCCAATCATCACGAGAAACAATATTCCCCACCGCTTGCCCATTTGTGTTGTCATCATAGCAAAGAGAAGAAGTTACCGGTTCGCCATAAGTGGTGCAGTACATGATTTGTTTATTCTCATCGAGGTTTACTAGATATGTAGTATCTGAGGGACCCATGTTAGGGCTATTGAAAGAATCATCTACTACTATTAAACAGGCTGCCAATTTTTGATTAAAATGATACTGACTAAGAGTATATCTATCCCCATCATTAATTCCCGCTTGGCTGTCGATTTGATTTTGATTTTGAACAAACCTAGCAAATCCTGTCTGTGCTTGACCAGCACACTCTAATCTAAGATTAACTAGATCAGAACCGTTATAAGTTGGTGCTATTGTGTTACCCAGAACTGTCGATGTTTCAGGCGTATTCGCATTTTCAGTTGTAGTAGATACCTGAGTAGCTACTGTAGTTGATGAGGATGTAGATTTTAGTACTCCACTCAAACCAATAACAGAAAATAGTAAAATTACTCCTATAATTATTTCTGCCCAAAACCTTGCCTTGATAGTCCATCTTCCTGTAAAACCATTTATAAATCCAGAGAGAAAATAGAATACATACATTCCAAACAAGATATATATGATGATGGCAAAAGCGGTCATTGTATTTATATTATCATATTAAGCGTGATCCATGATTTATCAATTCATAGATCAGGCGGAGGATTTTCTTGACTCCCAACCTTCCATTAATTTGTTCCAGATCGTTTCCCTTTTGGTGAAAAGATTATCAATTTCAGCCAATAAATCTTTATCATCTATGTGGGGTTTTAAGCGCCATAATACATTTAATCCGGTCATCCACAACATGGCTTCTACCCAATATTTAGTCCTCCAAGATATTTTATTGTTTAAGATCATCTCTAACATAATAGGATTACCGTGCAATAAATGGGACCATACTGAGTGAAGTAATTTTAATCTGTCGCTTTTGTCCTCAAGGAAGGGGCTTCCTGTGATTTTTTGTCGCAAATTATTGGTAACTGTATTCAAGTTATTTCTTGATTTCTTTAAATCCTTAAAATCAAGCTCGAATCTACCCTTTGAATACATATCATAAATTTCTTTAAAAAAACTATCTTCAGGGGCTTTTAGATATTGATTCTCCTCTTCATACAATTTTAAGAAATCTTGTCGATACTGATCTTGGGACATAGATATAAAATCTGTTAACTGGTCGTTTAGAGAAAATCTTTTTTTTTCCTCACCCGATAATTCAGAACCAAATAATATATCAATCTTTATTATGCCAATTTCTTGTAACGGACGTAGACTAAACGCTGTAATAACATTATCAATATTATTAAACACTTGATTAAAGAGATCTGAATAACTTCTTAAAACTACAAGATCATATAGTTCATACAAAAATCTATGTTTTCCAAATGGTACTCTAATGCCATTTTTCACCATATAACCAGACTGAATATCCTTTAATTTTTGGATAGCTCCTCTTTTATTGTACAAGAAGTCCGTGCTCCTATTTAGGATGGTATGTGTCTTTTCTAAAAACTCTTTGACATCTTTATCTTCTTGGTTATTCATTATTTACAATTACTATTCTTGCTCTTACTTATTACATTACTTAGATCATTTAGACTCACAAAGAACCCCGGATCAGTTTTTTGTTGTAAAGCAATATATTTTTGGACCTCAGAATTTTGAGAGGTAATCTCTACAAAATAAGAGAAAGAATCACACAAATCAGATTCATTTAATGAGCCGTCGTTAAAAGCACCCTCCACGGTATCAAATGAGCCCAGATAATTATCGAGCTGGGCATCTGTATATTTACCATGGTCCTCTACTAAGATCGGTTGATTATTTTCTATATTACTAATAATGCCAGTATTAGTTGAATTAAAAAATGAGGTATTCAGAGCGATGTTGTCTTGTATCTGGCCTTGTTTCTCGCCATCAATAATCAAGAAGATAGTTAGAGCAACAAGAGCAATTGTGAAGACAACAAGTATCCAAGTTAATCCGACTAGTTTTTTAGAATACCCATCACTGCTATCTTTAAGAGTATTAACACTCGTATTTAAGGTCCCCAAAGAATTTCTTAGTTCAATTAAATCCCGTCTTGTTAACTCACTCATTGCTCCCATAAAAAGAGGGTTTCCCGTTGAGATATGGCCCATTTGAACCTTGATTTCATCATATTCCATCTCTGTAATGTTTTGATCTAGAAGAGTCATGGTTTTTATAAGGAAAGCTTACCAGATTAGACTTTAAAAGTCCTTAAGACCACTCTAAAAGGCTGTATTGCTCCTTATAGAGGGTTTAAAGCGAGATTAGGTATGAATCCAACAATCCATTTAACCGCGTTAAGCTAAGCCTTAGAATTGTTAAGAAATGTTAAGGTTTATGGCCATACCAACTTTGGGTTATTAGGTTCATACCAAGAATTGTTAAGAAACACTAAGATTTGAGATTGGATTTTTGGGTTTTTAAATCCAAATTAGGACCTGCTCCTATTTAGCACAAAGATACTGATACCTAGAGCTATAAACAATCCCCCACCAATCACTTGAGACAAACCGTTTATACTTGATTCGATAGCATAAGGACTTGAAGTCGATACTGCATCAATGACAAAAATACAACCAAGCAATATAGCTACTACACCCGAAATTTTCATAAAGTCTTTTTGCATATTTTATAAATTAATTACTGTATAAATTTGCTGATATTATTTACTTTCTAAATCTCTAATTCTTTCTTCTAATCTATCAATTCTAATCTCTGTTTGTGTATGATCCATCATAGACCCAATTATAGACGCAACAATTAGTACAATAGCAAACCATACAAAATTTAGATTAAATAAAACAAGAATTCCTCCGATGATTAGTCCTATAACATCGATATACCAATATTTCCACATAAGATAGTTCTTTATTTATTAAACAAACAAAAAGCCCACCACAGGTAGGAGCCTAAGCTCCTCATACCAGTTTCCTGATATGGCGAGTAAAGCAACCCTGCGATGGGGTTTTTGTGCTTTACTCGACTTTCCTTCACCATGTCAGTAATTACTTACTGATTTAGGCTACTTTTGCTATTTGGTTGTAAAACAAGCATACAATATTTTTACTTGAATATAAAGCTCCACTGGCATACTATGGCCAGTATGAACGCCAAAACAAATCCCAGAGACTTTCCGTTGGATGTTATCTTAAAAATGATTTCACAGGAATTAGACAACAATAAGAAGCGTAAAAATAACAAAATAGAAATTTCTATTGCTTATAATGTAGACGACTTTGACACATTGCATTCATATAAACAAGCAATGAAAACTCTGACAGAAAAGAAAATTGTAAAAAATATTAAGGATCTCATCCGATCAGGTTATCTTCAAGATGGTGAACATGAAATGGAGATGAGCTTCTATACTCCAAGTTTTATTTTGAATAAAAAAGAATTAGATAAATTCCTCGTAGAGACATCAAGAGTTCCTATGTATTCCTTAAGTATGGACCAACAAAGAAGACTACTCCTTAACAATAAGTATCTTCTTGGAACACTTCAATTTAATAGCACAAACTACTATTTCATAGAATTATGTCTTGAAAAGATCAATGGAATAATCACTCAAGAAGACATAACAGAAAGATCTTCTAAAAAACCACAGAGATTTCACACAATCTTAGGAAACCTTAGGATAGCTCCAAGTCTCACCAAAATATTTTTTCCAAATGTTGGAGCGAACTTCGCACAATTTAGAAATGAAGTTACTACAGAAGATTTACTAGATTTAGAGACAGATGTGAAGAAAGCCAATCGATTTATAAAAACCCTTCGAAAGATAAAAGTTGTAAGTAGTAATAAACAGTAATTTACTGTCATAAATGGTCTTTAATTGAGACTAAAAAGATAGGCTACGGTTTAATTGCCCTAGCCTATTTTAATTTGAATAGGTCTTGAACGCCCAAACATGTAAACCCTCTGTTTACTTGTCAGGTCCTAATGAATTGGCGTTCAAGAACCTGACAAGTAAAGAGTGGGTTTTATTAGTAAAAAATATTATATGAATCCACTTGTAAAAAAGTATTCTAACGAGAAGCGTTGGTTAAATTGGAAACTAGAGACCCGAAAAAATAAAACGACTAAAGTCCCCTACTCGATTAATGGGTTATTAGGTTCTTCAACCAACCCAGACACATGGGCAACCTATTCCACAGCAAAAGCCTCAAACAATAATGTGGGAATTGTTCTCACATCAGACAAAAGACTTATATGCCTCGATATAGACCATGTAATTAAAGATGGCAAGATAGAGCCTCGATTTAAAGAAAAAATTGATAAATTAATTTTAGAATCTAATTCTTATTGTGAGCTAAGTCAAAGTCTTACTGGCTTACATATTTTTCTAGAAATAACAGATTCTTTGGACCTTGTTGCTAATCGAAGTGAACCTTTTGAAATATATACATCTGGTAGGTATATAGCAGTAACAGAAAATTGTTATGGAGAACCTAAAGAAGTTAGGACCATAAACTCTGACGAAGCAATTAAGATACTCTCAATAATTGGTTATCCGTGGAAAAAAGAAATCTTCAAGACAGTTTTAAGTGAGAAAGAACCTGTTTCACTGAATGACGAAATTGTTCTTAAAAAGATGTTTTCTTCAAAGAATGGTCAAGCTATTAATGCTCTTTATAACGGCAATCTGAGGGATCATAAAAACAATGCCTCAAGTGCCGATATGGCATTTCTATTGCATTTGGCTTTTTGGACACGTAAGGACGCTACACAGATGGAAAGGATATGGGTTGCATCGCCGCTTGGTGATCGCAAGAAGACTAAGGACAGAACGGATTACCGCTTACGATCAATTACAGCCGCTATTAAGGGCTGTAATACAGTCTATACCCCTAGCAATAAATCCAATGAAAAAGACAAGAATGAAGGCAAAGAATCTCAAATTGATATCCTTCTTAAAATAATTAACAACAAAGAGAACACTGTACTTTTTCATGACGAGGTCGGCGACAATTATATATCGCTAGAAACTAAGGGCCATAATGAAATTTGGAATTGCAAAAGCAAATCCGTTAAGAGGTGGCTTGCAAATGAATACTGGGAACTAATGCAGTCTGGCCCTAGTTCTGAAGCAATAAAGAATACAATAGCAGTTTTAGAAGGCAGGGCTTCATTTGCCGGTCCACTGCACAAAATCCACAATAGGTTTGCGTGGAATAATAATGATCTTTGGTACGATCTCACAAACGAAGCTTGGCAAGCAATAAAGATAAATTCTCAAGGTTGGGAAATAATTGATAACCCTCCTATTTTATTTAAACGTTATTCCCATAACCGGCCGCAAATAATCCCTGCCATTAATGGAGACGCGCAACTCATACTTAATTATGTAAATATTCAAGACAAACAACAGCAATTACTTCTCATGGTTTTTTTGATAAGCTGTTTTATTCCAGATATTGCACATGTTGTCTTGGTCATCTTTGGATCTCAAGGATCAGCGAAATCTACCCTCTCAAAATTATTACGTCGAATTATTGATCCGTCTGTTATAGAAGTTTCGAGTATACCCGACACACACAAAGAACTCGTGCAAACCTTAGCTCATCACGCATTTCTCTTTTTTGACAATGTATCGTATATCTCCGAGACCACTTCTGACATATTGTGTAAGGCGGTTACAGGTAGTGGTTTTCCAAAAAGAGAACTGTATTCCGATGATGAAGATGTTATTTACTCTTTCAAAAGATGTATCGGAATTAATGGTATTAACTTAATGGGAACTCGACCAGACTTACTTGAAAGAAGTTTGCTATTAGAGTTACACAGAATTGATCCCAATAACAGAAAACAAGAAAAAGAACTGATGATTGGCTTTGAAAAAGAAATACCGCTGATCTTGGGTGGTGTATTAGATGTTCTGGTTAAAGCCATACAAATTAAGTCTAGTGTTCAAATTAAAAGTTTGCCTAGAATGGCTGACTTCGCTGTATGGGGCTGTGCCATTTCAAGAGCACTTGGATATACAGAGAGTGATTTCTTGGATGCTTACCATGTAAATATTAGCAAACAAACTGAGACTGTATTAAACGAAAATATTGTTGCGACAGCAATCATGTCGTTTATGGATGAAAGGAATTCATGGACCGGAACAGCAACGGGCCTTTTAGGTGAACTTACAAACCATGCCAAGTTTCAGAATATCGACACATATGAGAAATACTGGCCAAAGGCATCAAATACCTTAGCTCGTAGATTAAACGAGTTAAAAGTTAATCTAAAGGAGGTAGGTATCCACTACATGTCTATTCCGGGCAATACAAGAGAAATTATTTTAAAGAAGATCGCCACTGACGATGCTGACGATGAATCTGAAGGCTTAACAAAGTAACTTGTACTAGATGTCCTGTCAGGAACTTATATTGGAATTCCAAAAAGCCATTAAGGACGATTACGGTAAAGACGTAAGTCTAGAAGAGGCTTCGAGTATCCTGACTGATCTAGTCGATTATTTTAACGTATTGGCAAAAATTCAGCATAAACGACTGATTGAAAGAGAGGTGATATAATTAATATGCCAGACTAAGAATAGGACAATATATGATTTGCCCATAAAGGTGGGGTAACAATGTTCTTAGTCTGGCGATTAAGTCCTATTTGTTACCCCTCTTTTGTTTGTAAACATATAACACAATACCCATGAAAACTATCTTATTCGCCCGCGTCTCTTCAAAAGAACAAGAAGAAACAGGCTACTCACTAGACGCTCAAGAGAAACTATTAAAAGAATATGCTGAGAAGAAAGAGTTCGCTGTGGTAAAACTTTTTCGAGTGTCAGAATCTGCCAGTGGAAAGCAGATTAGAAAAGTCTTTAACGAGACTTTCCAATATGCTACAAAAAATAAAATCAACATAATCTGCTGTGAAAAAATCGATCGTCTTACTCGAAACCCAAAAGATGCAGCCCTTGTTCAAGATTGGATTAGTGAAGATCAAGCTCGTGAAGTTCATTTTCTCAAAGAATCCTTTATCCTGAATAAAAATACTCGTGCACACGAAAGTTTAGTCTGGGACATGAAAGTCGCCATTGCTCGCTTTTACACAAATAATTTATCCGAAGAAGTTCGAAAGGGTCAGAAGGAAAAAATTTCCCAAGGCT
>Ga0302280_1000975_pt1 | contig 24721 bp, 25 predicted proteins | sample III_Fen_E1_1_FD_198771 | JGI IMG/M metagenome (GOLD analysis project Ga0302280, IMG submission 198771) | Peat permafrost microbial communities from Stordalen Mire near Abisko, Sweden - III_Fen_E1_1 | ecosystem: Environmental > Terrestrial > Soil > Wetlands > Permafrost | place: Sweden: Abisko... | reverse complement strand
ACCCATCCCCAACCCCAACCCCAACCCCAACCCCAACCCCAACCCCAACCCCAACCCCAACCCCTTATTTCTCATATGGTTCACATTACAATATTTAAAGTTATAAATTGCCTTTAAGAAATATGATTTAATTGTTTTATAAAATTGGAGGCAATTATTTTGTAAGGCATCTAAATATTATTAATTATCAATGGAAAAAGATTAAGATCCTGAAGAAGAAATTGTTGGTTAATCCGATAACGATGATGAATTGAATCTAGACCCAAAATTGGACAAATAAAAAGAGGTTCAAGGAGAGTAAATGAAGCTTCGCCGTTTGTAGAATGGGCCAATTTAGTTGTTGTACATAATGTTCACTTTTTATCGTAAGCAACTGTAAGCCATTGCCTCTGAGCATGGCTGCGAAATGAGGATAGCAATGAGCACATATTTTGTGGGATGTCGAGATGAAAGCAAAGGATTATTATTTAATCAATGTCTAAGTAAAATAGCTTAATTTGCCAAATCGATCAATTATATAGAACTTGTGACCTCTCCAAATTAAAGGGATATTTATAAATACTTCCATTCGCCACATATAAATTCAAGTAATGAATTGATTATCTTAGTGCTGAATAGTAAAAATATTAGCATAACTTTCTTTAATTATAAAGCTTATGGAGTTTCCAGACAAGTGAGTAAAGAAACAATAAAAGAGTAATTTCTCAAAATTGCCAAAAGATATTTAATCTTTTCAGTAAAATTTCGGAATACTCGACCAAATCGTCCCCTTTGGTACAGTTAATTATTTGCATAAATTGCACTTTATATTGAGCAAACGTTGATTCATTATTCTGAATTTTTCAAGGAAAGAAATATTATTGTGGAACTCAATAATATTAAATCCAGTGTTTATATGATTGGATAAAAACAGAAATTTTTGATGGAAAGTAAGCATACTATGAAAAATGTGTTGGAGTCTTTAGTATGCATTGCTGTTAAAAATACGAAAGTTAATGAGAAAACCCTTAAAAAATTTTTGTAAAAAGCGGCAGGGTACCCGATTCATTTTGCCAGATACAGAAATAAATCAATATTGATGATTAGTAAGGATAATATTTTCAAGCAAATTCTGAAGAAGTCGCAAAATATTATGAAGTATATTGGGTTTGATTCATAAAATGATTAACCTCAAGAAGATAATCCTGAAATTGGAATATATGTCATTAATTCTCCTTCCTTTGACTCCAAAATGAAAAACGTCAGGGACTTCATTAAGGATAAGGGGTTCGATATTTATACAAATTTAGGGATTAAATACCTGCAAAAAGTCTTTTCGCAGGACGAAGAGTAAAACAGCAAAAAGATATATCAAGAATTGCTGGTTCTTATGATGACTGCTCTTTAATAAAAAAAGGAAAAGCATAGTACGATATCTAAACTCACTCCTAAAGATAATTATTCATAAATCCGAAGGGAAAGGGAAAATAATCCTCTCAAATATTGTATTACTTAAGGCAGAAAGGGATAAACAGAATTATCAGCTTTTTTTAGGAGAGATGTTTTGTCTGAAAAAGTACAAATGAAAAAATAATATTTAATTGCGTTCAACGTCATTGAAGGTAAAGAAGAAAAAATGTTTTGGATGTTGTAAAAATCTGGATAAATTGGGGCTGTAGTGATAAAATAAGATTTAAAATAAGGCATATATATGAAAGGGCGTCGATGTATATCTGATAAAGGAGTCGTCGCTGAGATATATGACCAAATAATTACACTTCTCTGATAATTATCATTAGTAAAATTACTTAATTTAAATTTCTATACAATTTTTTTTCTGATTAAAAAAATAATTTGGGCGACTGTTTAACCCAAGATAATTCTTGTAAAATGATTTTTTTTTCTTAAATCTTATAAAATAAATTACCAATAAGGTTAAAATCTCAATTACTAATGTTGCAATTTTATACAAATTAATTGTTATTTTAAAATGATCAGATATCCTCACTTAATTGGAAGAAATTAATGAAATTCATTTAATTTGAAACAAAAATTGTTATGATTATTTTCAATTTTTTAAAATATAATAGGAATAAGCACTAAATCAAAAATAGAATTTCTGAAATCATAAAATAGCTTAGAATCTAATAAATGACGAAATCTAATCATTTCGAAAAATTAAATATGTGATTATTAATCCTTTACTCAAATTTACGTTCGTATAATATATATTTTAATGCTCAAGTGCATACGCATTGCTCTTTTCCTCACTATGCTGGTCTTATTAGCTAATGCTCAGTCCAATTTGCAACAACTTAATTTGCTTTCCAATAACTCTGCAGGAGCCTTATCGGTATTTTTTCAAAACAACCCAGCAATTCAGACAGCTTTAACAAAAAATACGACATTAGTAATGAATACTCAATTTATACAACTCTTTTCATATATATTAAATAATTAAACTATCGCCTAGATAACCCTTGCCAATATTTCGACTCTCAATCCTCTCAAATGGACAAGAAATATGACAATGACTGACACCAGATCTTTTCTAATTGTTTTACTCAATCAATCATTATCTCTATTTTATCAAATGATGACAGCCTCCTATTACCCCGCAACTTAAATCCAATGCCAAGCGGCTCTAACGGCCTTTCTCGCTACAAATTCCCCAAATGTCGCTTCAAATCTTCTTGCGCCCATAACAGGTCAATATTTTTGGAATAAAAGATGTATTCTTTCATCTCAAGGTAGTTTGCTAAACATTTTTACTCAAAAAATATCTGTTCTAACAATGGATCAAAAGATGTTGCTAATACCTGTAATTATGAAAATGAATGTTGTGCATTCTCTAGTCTTTGGCATGAACTGAATATAAATTGATAAAGATTGCAATCATTTCTTTTAAATTTCTTGTATTTATGACTAAGCTTGTCTAATTATTTTTTCATGAGTAGCAATCTGTCTCTCAATTTTCTGAATTTAAAATGATGATCTTTTATCGCCTGGCTGTTGTTCAAGATTGTTTTTCCGTTATTCTAATTACTCGATTGTTTTTTTACTATTCAATATTTTTTATTTTTTATTTTCAATTATCCGGTTATGTCTTTACTTAAGTTCTTGATAAAACTTTTGTTCATTAATTGATCTTGGTGATTTATTACTCATCAGAGCATTATTTGTCATGCGTGCTTTTTATTGAAGCAATTATGAATCGGGGAAGCAACAATTTCCCATGCTTTATTTTCAATTATTACCAATCAGATTCAGAAATATTAATATAGCTTATCCACTTTGACTTTTATAGAACTCAAATAATATGAAATAAAATCATGAAGGAGCGTCATTAATATTTTTAGTTTCATCCGTTATGGAAGAAATCTATTTGAAATTGATCTTTTTCGCCCATAAATATTGTAGATATATAAATATTCTATTTTTTCTTCTATTATGCTTCTTAGAAAATCAAGGAAACACTTGCAAGGCGCTTCAAATCGAGACTAATGCCACTTTAATTTAACTTCCTTTTCTGCAACCACTACACTTTCCCCAACAAATCAAATCAATCCAGTCATAAAAAACCTGATTAGTTCCACTTCCCATCTAAAAAAAAGAAATACTTATCAGAAAGATAATATCATTCAATAAGTTAATAAAACGCATGATGAATGTAATTAACCTGACCATTTATTTCAGGTATAAAAGAAATTGAAAGCTATCTATAGGGGAAGAAAAAATATTGTGAAAAGCATCGATGGATGGGGATTTGATTCAAGAGGATGGATTTCAAGAGAGTAATTCAAATCCAAAGTAAAGAGAAAGATTTCAGAAGATTTAAGTGAAGAGGAAGTTGATAAATTGTTCCTGAAGTTCGGAGGAAATCGATAAAAACTTGATGTTAAAAGCTTACTAGGGCTAATCCATCAAATCAGTTAAGGAATGGTATTTAATCAAACATTGTTTCGGCCAACCACTACTAACAAAGAAAGAGAAAAGTTGATTTAAAATCTGAAATAGAATTTAAAATGCTATTAAAAAGGATAAAAAAGGGGTCTAACCGATACAGCTATTAATCAACTTCTTTCAAAAATTAATACTTCTGTTTGCAGAATGAGAGATACAAAAGAAGAACAAATTGCAATTAATAAGGACACTTTCTTTCGAGACCTTCTTTAGTTTTCCAATTTTTCTCAATATGAAAAATAGCTTTTGAATAATGTTGAATAAACTGTGAATTATTCGTAACTTTATTAGCTTGTCCGATCCCATAAAAATATAGACAATATATTTACTGATCCTATTCTCAGGAAAACAAAAGCAAGAAAATATACTTCAGAAGTGGCAACAAGCTAATTTGTAGAACCATCTGAACCTTTTTTCAATAAGATGATGAAATCGGCTTCTAATCTCCCAAGAACACAGAATCTTAAAGATAAAAAATCATTTTTAGACCCAATTACATTCTTAAATATTAGTAAATCATTTATTACTTAGATCAACAAAAAACTCGTTTTGGCAGATCTAACTTTACAAATTAGAGTTCTAATTGGTTTACTAGTAATTATCATATCTCGAAAACTCGTAATCAGAAAGAGGCAACATTGATAACATTAAAATCAGAGCAAGATATTCATAAGATTCGGCATGAAAATAAATTGCAAATGCTTCGAAATTTTAGACAGCAATAACAATAAAATATTGCTCTTAAAGAGCAACTTGCTTTATCCCGAGATGATAAAAGATTGTAACGCATTCGTAACGAGCAATAGGCATATAACTATGTGAATTTTATAAAGAAACGTTGGGATTGATTATTATATTTGTAAGATAACATAGTCAAATAATCATTGTGCGAACTAATCTTAATTTTTTGGATGTAATATGACATCTTCACCTTGCTTCTTTTCTTTCTTACCAATCATTTTTCTTTTTTTAAAAGGTAAACTCTTCAAATTTTGTCTATCGACATAAAGTTTACCTCTTTTGTTGCCAAGATTATCATACTTAACATTTTTATTTTATTTTTTCTTCTTGGGTTTGGGAATATGAGTTGCTTTTTTCCAGGTTTAGTCGTCAGCAAAAGAATGTCTTCTCAGAGAGAATTGAGCATTTGGACCAAGCTCATCAATTATTAGTTTACCTTATTCATCCAAAATGGAACTTCCTCCTTCGATGGTAACTTCAAAAATATTGAGAAATATCTTTTTATCCTCTGTGACGCTCCAGCTCACAACAACTTTTAATGCTTTATCTATTTCAATTCCCTTCGGCCGATTGTTCATCAGAAAGAAATCATTTATCAAATTTTTCAATTTTTTGAAATCTTGGTCTGATTCCCACAAATCCCCTTGAAATACAACAAAGGGCTGAACATCATATGGTACTTGAGCTGTTGCAATAACATCTTGAATTGAACTTAAATTGAGTATACCCAACTCTACCATATCTAATACTTTATGCTCATAAGTCCTTCCAATTACCACATTACTAGGCCTCTTCTTACTATGTGAGCCAAAAAGGAAAAGTGATGTATCTGATTTTTTACAGATATGCTCCAATTAGTCACGGCTTTCAAAAGGATGAATTTCATGCTTGCGTGAAAACATAACGCCATGCAATCTGCGTAGAGAACGCTGAATGATATATCAATTACTAAGTCTTTCATGATGGAAGTCACCTCAAGACTGGACTTATTGCCCCGAATGAATAGAGTATTTTTTGGTCCTTCTATCAATTTAGGCTATTTCTTTCTGAGTCTGCGTATGGCACGAATTGATTTGGGCTTCTCTTCCATTGCTTATAATATATTTCAACAACGGGCAAATGATAAAAAAATGTAATCAATTAAAAACTGAATTTGAACGTGCTTATTTCTTTTGAATGACTTCATTAAATTCTGTCTTATATTTGGGCACCTTCCGATTTTTTCTTTGCTCATGGATATGAATTAGTTGCTTCATTTAAACTGTTTTGGTCAACTCTTAATAAATTTTAATGTACATCTTATGGAATTATCCTGACTCATCGGGTTGGCTTTATTAAAGTTCTGATCATAGCTACTTTTTTTGCTGACTATTATATTATTGGAAAGATTGATTTGAATATTACCATCTATCACTTGGACCGTACTTTAATTCTTTTTTTAACTAAATTTTCTTATCCGTTAGTTATATTTATCCATAACATTTCTACACTTCGGATTGGCTTTCGTATTTCTACTAGCATAATAGCCTTTATAGAGCTGGTCGTTAATCGTCGAATGGTTACTTTGCTGAGATCGAACTTTTTATTTTTAATCCTCAAATTGAGCAAGCTTTCGTTTTAATTATTTTTTTTCTGAGTCTATTAGCTTCACACTCTAATTCAACTGATTTGTACTTCGAATAGCTGCATATATTTTTATTCCTCAATGGCCAATTGAATTTGCTGTTCACTAATTTTTTCTTAGAGGCTATCCATATAAATTTTAAGTTGCTGCTAAATTTTGATATGCCTCCGAATCTCTGCCTCTGCTTTCTGCACAGATTACTCCAATGCTTCGTAGTCTCCTCGAGCGATTTCACTGAATAAAGGAAGGGTGACATGGGCAAATCATGTTGCATTTGATCAATGTGCTTTAGCATATAAAAGATAAAATATTCGAGAAATTAAACAATGTTCTTCTCAGTTGAGACTAATTATTCGTATTTTGTCGACAGAGAGGACACTATTTGTTATTTAAGCACACTCTAAGCTGATCGCATGATCTGAGTGAGGAGTACATACCTTGATAGATAACTTTTGCAGAAGGGAATACAGTTTTTCCTATTGTTTATTTGATGATACAGAAGACTCGCTATCATTTTTTATCAGAATATTCATTATGATGTTTTCAGCAGTTATTATATGATTCTGGCATCAAAATCAAATTCAGCAATCAGCATATAATCAATTAAGAACACCCTTTTCTTTCGTGAAAGATAAAGATAGAAGCGGATACCTTTGATGCTCATCACAGATACAGATATTGTATGATGATTCCTTTCAGATATGTCAATTGCAAGTCTCAATCTATGATATGAATCAACTGTGCAAGCCAAATTAAAACTATGTACCTTTTATTTTACCGAAAGTAGTAAATTAAATCAATTGAATTATCGATTTGATCAGATCTTTTACAGAGGAATAAAAGGTTCATATTCGGGTACACTTTCATTTGATAGCGACCCTTCATCTTACAAAAAATGTTTGTTTGACTTTGGCTCTTTTTTTGCAGGCTACTTCTCAGTCTATTCTTCCAATTCTTAATACTTAAAATTAAGTCCTTTGCTGTTGTATTTCTTCTCGTCATCCGAAGCCTATGATCGATATTAATCATTTTCATTACCATTTTCAGAATCGTTGGTATCAATCATTTCGATGAGATCGTCAGCACTGCAATGGGGCGGAATGGAGTAAAAAGGCCGTTCTGTTTTTTCAACTTCTGCCATAATTAGGGCTTTCTTATTGAAGTACTATAATTTATGATCAGCCTCATCAAAATCAAATATCAACGCATGTTCTCCATCAAGTTCGAGTTCATTGTTGAGAGAGTCCACTACTTTCTTGAGAGTCCGGTTTTTGATTTGAAGGATGGAAAGATACTAGATATCCATATTGACTAGAGCATGCACGTCCCCTTTTTACAAATCAAAACCTATTAAACTTTCTACGTACTATCGGTTTAGACTGAGAAATTGTTACTAGTAGGCAAGATAAGGCTGCTACAGCTGGTGATCAGAATGTCCGCACCAATGCACTGTTTGTTAATTGATCGAAATATCAATTAAATATTCATTGAATTCCATGACGATAATCTAATAATTTTATGGGTGCGCATCAAAGAATAAACCAATTTAGCTAGAAGTATTAAGCTGCCCATCAAATATCTTGGCAGCAAGAGTGTACTCGTAATCGTTGAGCTGTATTTGGTTAAATATCTTCCTAAAATATCATAAGGTATACCCATAATGTAATTCGTCATCATTACGTAATTACTCGAGTTTGTTGATCAGATTACCTTTTCGAATCTTAGTTAGGCAATGCATATAAACCTCCATGCTTTAAGAGTGTAAATAATTCATCTTAAGGAACCATTTAGTGAGAGCCGGCCTCCAGAATTTATATTTTGGTTTTTTAGGGTCTTCTTAAATAGATTAATGATAGACATTTTCATACATATTGAAGGCAAAGGATAGGTACTCCTAAATGAAGAAATAGATACTTAGATTCCAAGAACATAATTGCGAAATATGGAATAACGGAGCAAAAGTTCTATTAATCTCTGTAATGGATCATGAATTTGAGATATATAAGTATGTGTAGCCTCGATCATGATATCAGTGAGGGCAAACAGAGCAACAATAAAATTATGCAGTTCATTGTTGTCGATAAGGAAGCCTTCAAAATTTTAAGCATTAACTTCATAAGGAGTATACCTTATTTTCATTATCTTTTTCAGTTATAATCCTGCGATGTGTTTGTCTTTGAGAATTGCCATAAATTGCTTTAAATATTCTTATTCTTTTTATATGCTTAAGAATTCCTGCAATTTCTAAAAGCAAGTAAAGACTTACTCATCCTCTTAATGATAGGCTGTGTCAATAAGAAAGAGCTGGAATGGACTGCTGCAATACATACCTTCAGTTTCTCTTTTAAGTTTAGGAAGAGGTAAGTCTGGATCAACGATCAAATTGTTCAAAACATCTAATTCGGTGCTGATAGCAGGCACTGCTGCCTATAACGTTTGCATAACATGATTGATATCTTTGTGATATTTCAAGAACAAATTTGAATTGGATTGTGCGACAGCTGCTATTTTGCTGATTTCCATCTTCTGGTACTCTTCCTCCCCATAGAAGGTGAAGTAAAGAGATTTATCAGTACAGTTTATATAGTTATTGATAAAATTGTAGTTTTGCACCAGACTTATGAAGTAATTTGGGCAGTTCATCTTTTCAAAGGCTTTCGAAATGCAATCTATCTACTCATTTCCGAGGTAACCAAGAAGTGTTAGGGCCACATTGCGACAGATTGGTAGGTTTAGAGCGTGCACAATATTACGGAGAGGGGGTATTTCGCTCATCAAAACTATTTTTAGGGGGAATTATCAACTATTAAAATATTATAAGTCATAATTCTTTGATAAGTAGAGAGCTTGGAGAATCTTTCAAAAGTGATAATCACTAACGAAAAGTTATATGAATGATTAAAGGGAAAAGGATTGAAGAAAGGAATAATATATTATTAGGACTGTGATATAATAATGTCAATAAAATTCTAGTATAATAAGTATTTATGGTCTTTTTTGAAGAGGCCGCTTATGACATGTTCATTGTCAGAAAGTATTAAACGTATCTCCCAATTTTTTACAAACATTTTTAATAAAATCTTAAAGATTGAATGAGAGTTTGGGCAATTAAATTAACGGAATGGGTCCTGAATTTGATTTATTTTTAAGAGATAATCATTGGTTATTTATTATTATTCACGATTTAAGATGGAAAAACTCTATTTGAAATATGATTGGATAGAGCAGTTAAATAATTGTTAAATTTTAAGACTGATCTACACACAAAAATAGTCTTTAATTATTTTGGATTATTTTTGTATAATTTGGAGCAATTTTTAAAATATTAAAAACCTTTTCCTCCTCGAATTCGCGATTAAATGTTTTTTATAAAAACAGGTATAATCTTAAATGGTGATCAGATATATAAAACTTATCTAATTCAAGTATAAATAAATTAATGAGTTTGGAACATGAGACTGTTTACTTATAACTTAATACTTGATTTAATTTAATTTAAAATGGATATGACTAACAAGCTCTATTATTATTAATTGAATGTGCTAAATTTCGTAATCATTGTATTTCTGTAATTGATTTCCCTTTCTGATTTAGCATTGATTAAGATCAACTTTAATGTTTTTCTTTTTATATATTTATTAAAAGATGAAATTGATATGGATGGCTTTTTTGTTGGTGGGGATTCTGACAATATGTCCTAATCCTCAAAAGTCAATATTTCTCTCTTTCAAGAGTTTATCGAATCTAGATCACCTCTCGTAAATGTTTAATTCGATTTCTCAAAAGTCTTAGCGCCTTAATTATCTTTACCCTGATGATTAAAATCATTTGGTTTACTCCATCAGCAACTTGCAATATAAACTGATGTATAATAATAACTTCCAACGAGAGGAATATCTTGGTATTAATCCAAATATAAAGATGCAAACAGTCTCAAAGTAACACTTGGACCTATTAATATCATAGCGGAAATGGAAATCAGTATTACATAGCAACAAACGAAGAGCTAACTTTATAGAGGGTTTGTTTTCATTAATTCGTTTTTAGATCCAACTTTTTTCACAAAAAAACTTAAAACTTAAAGCGAATATGTATAATGGTAGCCGCAAAATGTACCAAATTTAACGCTTACATTCTTATGGTTAATTGATGGTGCTAAACCTCCTATCCTATAACCTCATCGTCAGATGCTTGAAAAGATTGTAAACGACATGACTGGTGATTTTCACCTTCATAAACAAATATAAAATCAGCTCAACAAAATATATCCTTCTTCTTTAAAAACATTTTTAAACTCTGAGAAGATAATGAGCATAGCTAATATCAATTATACTTACCGTGGTTTAAATTTTACTATCGAACATAAGTTACTCAATATCTCCATTAATAATTAAAATAAGGGACTAAAGGCATACTTTTTGTTTGGAGTTAACAGCAATATTCGTAATCAGACTAATTGCACTAATCTACCTACGTTTGATCAAAAATAATTTGGAGGAAAGCAAGAAATTATTACTTTTAGTTCGTTAAAATTTATTATCAATTAAGCCATTCAACGAGGTCTTTACAAGGTTCGATTGGATACAAGTTGGTAAGCACTTGCTTTTCAGTTTTACATGGGAGATTTAGCCAATGCTGTGCCTGCTGCTGACTATTATGCATCTAATTAGCCTTTGATCATAGATTGCCAGCCATCTTCTTTATAAAACACAACTATTTCCGTTTTTGATGATAGCAGCGTTTACGTTCAAATACACCAAAGATGTGTGCTAAATGTAAACTTGACTGATATCCTCGCTATTGATATGCAGCTCATTTTTGTCACTAAGTTGGTATTTTTTCTACTACTAAGCGAGCTTTATCAAATTATCTATCAGTCAAAATTTCTTCAACTCAAATCCGAAATGTAAAATACACTCCAATTGATCCTAAGTTTACAGTGTAAAGAATGCCAGTGGCCTAAATGATTCTGAAAGAAGTTCTAAATAACTTAGTGAACAAAATAACTTTCGGTGAAGGATTGCCTATTTTATAGCGAAGATACCCTGCGATGATCTTGCAGTCCAGTTATCTGGTGCTTTTTGATCCCTCATAAATATATAACTGAGTAATTGATCAACATTTATAACATGGATAAGGTGATGATGAGAATTGTCAAGATAATTATGATTGTCTTCATCGGGATGAATGTATCTATCTTTGCTGAAGAGTAGATGCATAGTGATAACTAAACAGTTGAGGAGGTTGTGAATCCTGACAAGGAGGAAATCAGACTAAAATAGCGCAAACAAAAAGAATAAATTCATTTGGAAAAAACTGTCTATAAGACTTATAATTTTAAACTGCAGGGTAGTTCCGAATTCATTCTAAGACCCATCGCTGACCAATAAATTCTAGCTACCATTGATGTATACTGGAATCAAAAGAATGTTTATCTCGTCGCTAACATTGACAAAAAGGAATATTTGGAGATTAAAGTCGTAAAAGAAGATAAGTCCGTCATCATAAATGAAATATTCTACACTGTTACTGGATTCAAATTCAATGCCACTGCTGGACAATAATATCGAATCGTAGTTCAAGAGAAAGGTAATATTATTAAACTTGTAGCCTTGCATTTAAGCGAGTAAATAATTCCATCAAATAAAACTGCCAAAAAAGGAAACATGATAAAGGCAGAAGCCAAAATGATTTCAGCCGAAAATAAACTTAAAGTATTTCTAAATTTATGCAGAATGGATTAGAAATGGCTAAATTAGGAGTTTTAATGAATCGTAGAATTGACGAATGGGTACTAGATAAAACCTCTATTTATTCCTCATTCCAGATATTTGAAATTGTGTTGATTGCTTTAGGATCGTGGATCCAGGTTCATCTGGTAATTCGACTATTGAAAGTAGACTCAATTATCTGAAGCTGTTGGTCATATATTTGATCTTATATATCACCCTATAATATTTCTAGGCTAATTATGTATTAATAAAAAAAATAAACCATATGTTCCTCTTGTATTCTAACCAGACTCTTAAGGACATTTATTTGAAGGATTACAAATATATGATGTCTCAAATCTCCTCTCCTTGAATAATAGAGGCAAAATGAGTAATAATTGTTGATAATGATTATTTAATATTTGTTTTAATATTATTTATAATTAATATCAGCCATATGCCAGAAGTCGTTGAAGTTGCTCAAAAAAGCAAGAAGATCGCCAAAGCACAACCCGGCAGACAAGTTAGATTGTGGGTTAGAGCCAAATTCCTCAGCTTCAGAAGGTACTACTCAATAAATTCAGAGCCAAATCTGTCCAAAACACCAACCAAACCATTCTCAGACTTGAAGGAGTCAATGATAGTGGATCTGCTAAATACTACTTTGGCAAGAGAGTAGCCTATATCTACAAAACTCACTCTGGAAAGGCCGAAAATAGATTCAGAGTATTTTTTGATTTAATTAGACCATATGGGGCCGCATTAGCCGCAGTCATGGTAACTCTGGTGCAGTATTGGCCAGATTTTCGACCAATTTGCCCGCAAAAGCTCTAGGTTCGACCCTGAGAGTAATGCTTTTCCCCCAAAGGGGCTGATTCGTTGCCTATTAACCTTTTACAACTAATAAATTCGAAATATATCAAAATAGGATCACTTGAGTTCGATGAAATCGTAATCAATGCCACCATTTTTCTTGCAGAATTAATATGTCATGTCAAGCAGTCTCTTATCTTTGACCTCATTACGGTTGATGTAAATGCGCTGAATATCTTTGCTGAATTCAATGGGTCCATGAATTTGAATTTCCTTGTAAGTTACAATGCATCCCGAAGCCACTTATTTGGCTTTAGAGGCTTCAAAAGCTGCTTTTAGCTCTGCGTCATTCATCTTGCTTAAAATTTTAAAGCAATACTTAAAAGTTGCGATGGCTGAATCAGCTGAACTTGAATCCTTGTCTGTAAAGGTGCATCGCTATCTTACATGCTACTTTAGAAGGAAGTAGGATGGTCCGTAACCAGAACAGCAGTTCACCCCCCTTGGATCATTGGTAAAGTTGATGACGCCATATTTAACTCTTTAGTAATCTTTGGCTCTTGAATATTTTTTGTCAAACATACGATCCTCCCAACTGGTTCTTGATGTTCTACTAAGACTGCCTGAGCTTTTATTGGTTTAGAATTGACTGCGATAGTGAGTGTCCTTGATAAAAAATTCCATGTGCTTAGAAATATGTATGTGAATGATAATTGGGGCATAGTTCTCAATATAGAATTGAAGGTTGTTTAAATCCTCAATTGTATAGCCTAGAAGTTTGATTCTCGCTTGCAATGCTGTTCTCACTCCTAAATGTTCCCCCTATGATTTATTACGCATATAAGTAATTGCTTACAGTTGGAGTTTTGTCATTCTTGTTTTTTAATCAACTTCAAGACCCAACATAGACTTTTGTGCACAGGAAGGCATATGTGCCTTCATTTCCTCAGGGGTGAACTTGCTTCTGCAGTGTATACACTCCTCTAAATGTTTTCCAAATTCCCTCAGCATTTCCTTCCTTTATTCTTCTTGCCGTATTAATTACTCTTTTGCTTCTTGTTCAATAATTTATTTGCTCAATAAACAGCCTTGATAATGATTCTCAAAATGCTGCTCCTTCACAGATGAAAGACAGATATCGCAGGTCATTTTTTTTGCTTAGTATAAATCAGCTTCGCAATAGACACAAACTTCATTGATTAGATCATTTTATTGGTTACAGTTTTTGCAGGTCACTACCGATTTTTTTGGCTTCATAAGGACGGCATGATCCAAAGGTGAATTGCACATCTAGCAAAATGCAAGGGATTCATGATTGGTATACGTGCAAATTTTACATCTATTTGCTGGCTTAGAAATTTATTAAGGCTAGTTGACGCAGAAGGGGCAAGGATATATATCGTTACTTAGTGATTAACGGCATTCAGGACAAACCCAAACATCGCACTCCATCATTGCGCAAGAATTAAGTATTATATATTGAATCTGACTTTCACTATAAAAGAATTTATGCTATCGCTAATTCATTCTGACAGTTTATAAAAATAAGGATAATGTTTTATTCGTGCAAAAAAGGATCAAATATTGACAGAATTCTGATCGAACATTTATCAACTAATTTCAAATAATAACATTAAGCAAATAATAGTCTTCTCAAAAAAGAAGATATCCATTACCAGCAAAAAAATGTTGATCTATGGTGATATAACTAGTCATTTGATTGAGGAGTATAAACGGTGAGTTTGTATTATTTCGATGGAAAGTAGCCATCCAGGCAAAAATTTAATTACTCTCCAGCTTCGCAAAGATGGACCCACACTCACCCTATCCAGCCTCTTCGACTCGGGTAACATGGCAACAGCCGAACTAGGTCTAAATGGAGCAGTGATCATCACTCCAGCTAACGATTGTGCGAGCAATGAAACACCAAGCCATGCAAAGGGATGGTTTTATTTCTCAGCAAGTGCCCCTCCTCTCCTTGGTAAAGTGAAATTTGTTGTACGCAAGATGTCGCAGCTCAGCTCACAGGTAGGTTATCTTTTATTTAGATCAAATTCAACGAGTATTTTCGGCCTGTTTTCCGCACCCGTGGATAGGAATGGTAGCGCCTTGAGCAGGCAACAGTATTTGTATATTTTAATCTAGGGCGATAGACCAAAGAGGATGATGCTGAATTGCACTTCGAATACGCATTCACTAAGCAGGTAGAAGTATTCTTTGCTTTCACTTTTCCCTTCTCTTTTGGAGAGTGCTAAGCCTTTCTCAAGAATGTTGGTCGCGAGACGAAGGGAACTAAAGGATTGTATTATCGCGACTAGGTGATGATACGTACTCCATAGGGAAGACCTATACATTTATTGACTGTGAGTTCGCCTTAGTAACGAGAGGAAACACAGGAGCCACAAATCAGCTAACATCTATTCGAGGAGGGAGAACGGCCAATAGCTTTTAAAGATAGCAAAAGAGTAGTTTTAATCTCAGCAAGAGTACACCCTGGTGAGGCTCCGTCCAGTCATACATTTAATGGACTTCTAAAATTTTTGCTTTCCACTGACGCTAGAGCTTATTTACTTCGCAAACACTTTGTTTTTAAACTCATTCCGATGCTTAATCCTGATGGAGTTTATCACGGTCATTATCGTATGGACACATTTGGGCAAAACCTGAATCGTTTTTATCAATCCCCCTGTCATCATCGTCAATCCGCAGTCTTTGCAGTTCGTCAATTGGGATAATATTATGGAAGACGATTATGCTTTTATCTGGATCTGCATGCTCATCCTCAGCGTAAGGGAAACTTCATTTATGGCAACGCTATGGACACGCCCCAATAGCAAGTTGAGACTCAGCTTTTCGCCAAATTACTATCAATCAATTGTCCAGAGTTCGACTATCCTAACAGCTGTTTCAGTAAATATCATATGAATGCCAAGGATAAAAACTAAGATCTTAGCAAAGAGGGGTGCGGAAGGGTTGTCTTCAATACTCACTTTCAGCTGTCGTTTGCTTATACTCTCGAATGTGGATATACTGCTAGTAATTGTCTCAATGAAGTTGTTCCAATATAAAATGCTCATCGAAAATTTGAGTAATAATGTGATAATTCAGTAAAAATTCGATCGGCTTTGATGAGTTATAAAACTTAAAGTCCTCCTACTACACTTCAAAGAAAAATTTATTCTTTTCGATACGCAGCTACCAAAATTTAGGGAAAAACGCTCTTGTTTCTCTGTTAGATCTCTTTCAGATAAATCCTGCTTCTCGACTACCCAACACCCAGATGAAGAATCTCGATGGAGTGCGAAAATAGATTATGAATCAGTTAAACAAATCTACTCTAGCCTATAAGGAAAAATTAGTTAAGACACCGATTACAAAAATTGGATTACGATTAATGGCGAGCCATCAATAACGCATTAATAAAGGATTAGGCTTGCGAGCTCCTTCAGTAGAATCGAGTAAGGATGTAGGAATGCAAAGAATGCGTAATAGAACAATTGCCAAAGTTAACATTGGTTTATTCTGACATTTATTTTATAGATTAATAATTAAACCTGTTTTCTGTTTGTATTAAATGACAAAAGTAGCCAAGCGATGTCCTTTATCTGAAATTGAAATAAGTGTATGATATGTTCTATTTATTATATTAACAAATGAGTAACTTTTAGAAGGATTTAACTGAGACAGCATTATACGATAGCAAATACATTGATGCCAGCATGTCATGGCATTAATGCAATCTGCAGGAAAGGGAGCATCATTATCACGACTTGATGCAACAAAATATCTGGCTCAAGCAGCAGCTAGAGAGAAAATATATCGATAATATCAATTGTTAACAGTGCAACAAATGCTAAGATTGTTCTGTCATAGAAGAGCCACCAATCCAGTTTGAAGACAATGCATAGTTATGGGGCATAATGGAGCGCAATAAATATCTGTAGAACAAGGCTGACTTATTAAAAAATCAATTTCAAAAACAGGGACGCACCATTAGTTCAATCCGTAGTTCTGAAAAGTGGAAATCTAGGTTACAATGCTCAGGTTAGGGAAATACCTGTTATGAGGATAAATATATAAAATTATTACGATTGCGATCTCCATTTTATTGATGTATGAATTCTTCTTTTTGTGATTAGTCACATATTTTGGCATAATTATGGATGATAATGATTGTTATGAGTTCAAAATACTCAAGTAGAAGGCGATAAAATTGAATCAAGTCACTTTTCGAGATTTACGAATTCTAATGCCACATTTCTACTTATTAATGCTGGAACTCGTTTGGATAAAATCATTCTTTGATTTTGCACGCTTTTAAACGGGCTTTTCCACTACTTTAATCACCCCCAATATCTCCTTTTATGTTTCTTGTCTATTTAAAGCATATTTTTCAATTAGCTTTTGCTGGGTAAGGGTTCTTTCCTCTATGTTCATCTTCTCGTATTTCTATTTAATAGCCAATAAATGCTGCTCCCGTTTAATCTATGCTCCACTTGCCACATCATCCTTGAGCATTTCTTCTTAAAATATAAGCAAGCGAGCACCCTCAAACAAATATAGTCTGAAATCGCTACTGTTATCAAATTGTGATGGGTTAAAGTAACCCTATTAGTAGCAGCACAGCATACATTTTAACTTTGTGCTGTAATAGCAGGCACGCCCAGAAAGGAGATAAAATTTTGCATTAACTGTCGTATTCCTAGTCCAAGTCATTTTAGTGATGTGCTTTAGAGATATTAACATGTACTTCCTCATAATTATTTACTCACGAAGGGTCACCTATGCGTCATTACTTTTGCCAGTCGCTGTCGATACTGCTTATATCGATAATTCTATCACCAAACAATTTTAGACTGCGACGACTTGAAATTGGGTCGCTATAGTAAGGTTGTTTTCGCCCAACTGCGCCTTTAGTGAGGTCTACTGCAGCATTAAGACACCAGGTCCTTCCACTGCAGTCACCATTTAATTATCACCTTCCACGTTGATGCATTGAATTTGAGCCCGACCTGAATATATCCTCGTTTACCCTCTAATAACAAAAAAACAGGCACTTTAGAGTAGAGTTCATATGCTCCGTGAACTTGTCCTTTGGAAATCATAACAAATCGAGATTCTTTCAATAACTTTATCTTCGAAGATATACATTGGTAAAAGAACAGCTGAAGAGAAAATTATCAGGACAGTTAAGCTTAGTCTTAATTGATTCCTGCGCTGCGATGTCTCCTGCTACAGCAAGTTGCCATTTATTTTTCCACTCTGAATCAGATTAGAATTCGTTCATTATCGAACTGGCCCAATTAATATCGACTATTTATTGCTTTAAAACTTAATGACATTCGAATTGACGTTCTGATTGCTGCTCCATGACAATCCATCAGAAACAATTTTTTTATAAAAATATTTTTCCTCAGGGAGGAATCTTCAATCAAACTAAGCTAATTTCAACTTTTACCTTTATTATTCATTTATGTGTTATCTTAACGATCTTTATACAGCCATCCCTTTCAGCTTCCAATTTAAGCTCTGTGGAAAATTATAGCAATCTAATCATTTCCGAAAGAGTTTTCGAAAAAACGGATTATCATAAAGTGATTATATATACGTTAATAATGGGACTTTAAAGATCGATTAATCGAAGAACTGAATTCCTTCAATTAAAAATCAATCAAAGTGTAGATGCTAAGTATCAAACTAAGCTTTTTCTCAAGAATCAGAAGTCTACTAAAATTTTCAAACAGGAGCTTGAATCCATTTGCAAACGTTCTTCTTACTTAAACTATTCATGGGCCAAATAACTTTATACTATTCTACATGAAAGCAGTGATAAACTCTACAAGGAATACAGATCTGTCCTCAAATAAAATTGCATTAGGGAGGGCCACCAATAGAAAACTTTTTGCCCAGCTCAGATACGCAATCTCTTCATGGATACATTCACCAATCAATATGGAGGACTTAACACACCCTTAACTCCCACCCAACTATCTAGTGTTTATGAAGAGTGTAAGGCCTATCAGATGGTGATGACCTGGCTCCATAAGCTAGTCAGCCTAGAAGATAAGGAAAAGCAATAAAAACTTGAGATTGATGAGCGGGAGTGGTATAATTTCGAAGAAAAACCTATATACTAGATTCTTGCTCGGCTAAGCCAGTTAACGTATGTTAACCGTTTCAGAAAATGCCCATAATTTTTTTCTGAAAATATTAAAAAATCCGAAGCCCACCCTTTAAACAAGTAACTTTTAGAGATGTTGAAAGCTTTGAGACAAAAATTAACCTTCAATTAACGGGAGTATATAATATAAGCAATTCAAAGTATATTATAGAACGAGTCACCAGAATTGATTAGTGAAAGTATTAAGCAAATACGCTTATACATGAGTGATCCGGAAATATTTTCGCATCTGATGGTAATTCGAGAAGTCGGCAGAGTCAACATCGATTTTTTGTGGAAGATCTTTTGCGAAGAGGACTATAAATTACTTTTTGAATGATGGAAAGATACTTACTAATTTATTTAGATAAAAACATACTTTTTACTTATTAAATACATTTCAAAGTTTATTATTCAGCTATTTATGAAAGAATTTTTTTTATATTTTAAAGTGATCTTGCCAGTAAAGATAATATTCGCTTATTCTATCAGTATTTGAAGTGCTTGCTTGCAAATTTATTCATCAATATTTTTTTTGTATCTGATTAGAGGTTAAGTCATATTAATTGTTATCATTGAATTTATGTTTGTTAATAAATTTAAGAAATAATGGCTTTCAGCTCTAAATGCATGCAAATCTAAAAGTTGAATTGAGGAGGTAGACAAGTGCTATCCAAATCGCTATTGATTTATAGTTATTGTATAATGCTTCAAGAAGTCAAATTCCATAAAAATGGCTAACTTGTCTCCAAATGCAGCATTGGAATGACAGAGTAAGGATGTCTGCCAAGCAGTTAAGAGTCAGTCTCAGCTGCAAGTATTCATTTTAAAAAGATCTAGCCAGCTATTGATAGCCCTATATATAACAACTAAGGTACAGATCACCCTTTTGGACGAAGTTTTACCACTTCTCTTATCACTCCACGCCGCACGCGCTAAAAAAAAAATTCCGATAACTTAAGTGAACAGGAATAAATAGTTGGCCGAAGTCACAAACGTATTAATTCAAGAAAGATGATTGGCAACATAATTAACATCACAGATATGATTCGCATGTTTTATGACAAGCTGACCTTCAACAGTGTCTTTCGTTAACCTGTGGAATTTGACCCCTTTTAGCATAACTCTAACATTTAAAAAATTAGGTTTTTTTGTTAATTGCGTAGAAGATAGATACCCAAATGGATTTAAAATATTCTGTTAGTATTTAGAGTCCTTTATATAATTGTATACTATTTTGTCTGCCCACTCTCATTACTATTTAGTGAAATCAGTCAAACTGGGCCAATGATCATTATCAAGGTTTTTGGAATCGCACTTGGAATCATTGATCTACTCGAACAATTACAAACTCCTATAAAGGATCACGCTCAAAGTATCAGCTCAGAAGAAGTGCAGGCAATTGGGGAAAAACGTAGAAAAAAAATAATTACTCAAATTGCCATATTGATATCAACATTCTGCTCAATTAGCCTTTCAAGTGAAGGTTTAGAAGTTGGCGCTTATCTTTTTCTGGGAAACGCTTTCCTCATGCCATACTATCTTTCACAAACTCAAAAACTCTAAGACCAATTTTTTACAGCGACTCACTACGAAAAATACTGGAATCTTGTGAAGGTATTTTTATTGAATTTACTCGTGTGTCATTTACTGGCCTGTATTTTAATAGCAATTACATATTTCTAGCCACAAAACAGCTGGATGACACCAGAGGCCATTGACTTATCTCCATGGTATCAACAGTATCTATGGAGTTATTATTTTGGAACAACTATAATCTTAACAATTGGATTTGGTGATCTACACGCAGCGAATTATATTGAGGCTACTTTTATCATTTTTGTATCATTTTTTGCATGTGTGTTCTTTGGGTATAACATAAACTGCATCGGTAATTTGATTAATTCCATAAGGCAAGATGAAGTGGTAATGAATGATAAGCTCAAAATACTAAATGCTCTTGCTAAAAAGAGTAAGGTGAGCAAGGGAGTACATAATTAGATTAGTAACTATATTGTCCAGGAAAACAAAATCAAACAAGAAAGCAATTATCAACAGGAAAAGGAATTGCTTCAAGAACTGCCCTAATCTTTAAGATCTTCTTTTTTAAGATAAGCTAATCTTAAATTGTTTAACCACCTTAAACAAATGGTGCCATTCACTAACTCCACCATTGAAAAATTATCTCTGAGCATTGAAGCTCGAATCTGTCATCCAGATCAAGTTATCTACCGATCCACATATTCACCGTCTCTAATAATCTTACAATCTGGAGAAATGGGACTTGTAGCAAGGATCAAGGGTAGTAAATTGAACAATTTAGTAATTGAACGCATACGTTGTTCTTTAGATTAGCAGTCCAAGATAATATGTGCAGATATATTATCATGTTAACCACTACGGTATGATATCAAATCATTGGGCTACTCAGTTATTTACGAACTTAGCAAAGAGGGGTTTTAACAATGTGTAAGTGCCTCAAAGCAGGATTATTAAATGTATCGGCAAATATTGGATGCATGTAGGTATAAACTGTTTGAATTCGCAGTTGTTCGTTGCAAATTTTGCCAAAACAAACTTCATACCATGTTTGAATGCCCAAGGCTACACTTTCAACCTTTTAGGCACACTCTGCCCCTGAAATGCTGCAGTGGCACAATCCTGAAAGAAAGACAGTCACGGATCAAATTCACCAGAAATAAAAAGGTGGTGTATTTTTAATTTGCAGTTTAACAGAACTTTGCCGCAACTGACAGTGAATAAGTTATATCTTTGACCTAAATTTCTCCTAATTTTAATCTCAAGATCACTCCAAAACGTCGTATCTCCAAAATGCCCCCTAAACCACGTTGCTCTAAGATAAATGGACGAGATAGCTATCAAATAAATATGGATTTAGTGAATCAAATTAGGGAATAAATAAAAAATCTAAAACGTGAACCAGATTCTTTACAGTTTGACTTTACTCTTTGGGATAATGTGTAATGTGACGAGGCTAGCAACTTTAAAAGCTACTTTCCAAAGCACAATTCTTCTCGTTTGGGAGAAAAAACCATAAAAACAGTGCTGATGAACTTTACACGCAGCATTAAGAAGAAGATTAAAAAAAATGAACAAACTTTTTGATTGTGTTAACCATTGTTATAAAAATGTATTATTTTATCATTGTTTGTATATCACTGTAGCTTTTCATTCGTTAGCTCCTTAACTTTAACCCCTTTCTCTTCAGCCCCTTTCTATTCAGCTCCTTCCTCTTGAGCTCTTTTCTCTGCTTCTCTTTTCTATTCAGCTTCGACTTCTCTCAATTCAGCTGATATCATCTCTTTTTATATCTTCTCTCTCTCTTTATCCTTATCCTTTTTCTGAGTTTTATCGTGATGGAAATAAATTGGGGGTAATCTCCTTGCATTTTGGAAATATTTCATTTTCAATAGTTATTCAGCTGTAGCTCGCAATTACGGATCAGGTTCGAACATCCTGGCTAGAACTTCATACAAATCAGCAGTTAAATATTATGCATGCATTTTCGGTTTGAAACTTTCAAAAGTACGAGGTGGATACTTGTCAGGATTAGCTTCGATTATTTTTAATATTTATATACATTCAGGGCAGTAATAATTATACTTTTTGTAAACATTCAATAGCCTTCTCCCACCGACTAACGAGCCAATGGCCATCAAATTATCATCTTTGCAATTAGTTATAAAAGGTTTTTAATCTGTGATATAAGTGTACATAACGACTCCCAAAGACCAAATGTCTATGGCAGGAGTCAGATAATTACCTAAAAGCAATTGCTAAGGGGCGTAGTAGCACATAGTTCCATGTTTTCCTACTTCGTCATAACCCTTGAAATAGAAATTAGCAATGTTCCAATCAATTATCTGCGCTTCGTAAAATTTAAAGTCAGCTCCCTTTGAATTTACAAGAATGTTTCCTAGTTTCATATCATGATGGCAAATACCGCTTCTGTGAAGTCTATCCAATTCCTTCAAAATTTTGTAAAAGATCAAAGCCAATTCTTGCCCATCAAACTATAATTGCCTCATAACAATAGACTATTTATGCGGGAATATGGCGACTGTATGAAATTTTGTTGCGTTTGGCAAGCAATCCTACATCTAACAGTCTTTTGACCATTTAATTTAATAGTTGAGTCTCTTCATAATAAAGTTTTAGAGTCGATATGACCAATCATTCTCCTTAAAAAAGCGTTTGAGAATTTTTCCTTCTTAAGTCTTTTGATCCTCGACCAAATATACCTCTCCTGATCCTCCAGAACCAATAAACTCATGATAATAGAAATTAAACTATTAGTACTAGAGCTCCAATTCAGGAAAAATAACAGGTTCAATGTAGTAACTTGTATAGTATTCGGCAACTTTCTAAATCTGCAAATCTGCAATGGCAATAGCTTTTGCATCGATTTTAGTTTGGTTGAGTCGGCAACGCTTGTAATAAGGGGTATATAGAGACTGTGACAGAGATAGCAAGACTGCGATGATGAAAGCATACTTTAGTGAATGGTAAAGCATGTTCAACCTCAACTCAATCTGAAGTTATTATATATCTTTTCATTCAATAAAATTCAAATCATAAAAATTACATAAAAATCTGATTGTTTATTCTATTGAGAATGAAAAGTATTTTGTTTGCTTACAATAGTCGCATTTAAAATATATATATAACAGCTTCTTAAATAAAAAAAGGATTTCCTTAAAATTATAGATTGTTTTTAATTTTGGGGCAATCATATCATTCCTACTCAGTTATCTTGGGAGCTAAATAGTACTTCAGTTCTCCTCCTCCGTTAGTCAACTTGTATTCCACCATCAAAGGCGTTTAGTTTGACATGTTTAAAGTAACTTGACTTGAAAGACCTGCAGCTTTGGAAAATAAATTGAGGTATCTGGCAGCAAAACTTAATGAAACTGGCTCATCCACCTCAAGAGTCACTTCATTCTCATCTCCAGTGTCCCTTTGGTTTAGCACCGCGTTACCAGTTCCAATTTATCCAGCAATAGAAAACTTCACGCATTCTTTGTTTGTCTCAATTTTTATTGTTTCCGAAAGACCTCCAAATTATCTGCAAATTCTATTAAATTCACTGGAAGGCATGGTGCACACTGAGCTGAACTCTGTTTCTGGGATGCCTAAATTCTAAGAATCTAAATTCATCAGTGATAAGTTGAACTCTGAGATCTTTTCTCCTCCTAAATCCTAAAATATGTACTCTTTGACTAAAATCTAAATTTGAGGGAAGTAGGTTCATCTTCACATTGAAGTGTCATGCTATCCTAGTTGCCCGCAATCTTGAGAATTTTAGATACATTTTAAATTGTGAGGCCAAGAGTGAGAGGCTTGTGGCAAACGTAGTGGCTAAATGCCTTTTCCTTGAGAAGCAATGATACTAAAGCAACGTGACATGAATCCATGGCTTGTATTGAAAGTCCTTTGGTGTTGACCTCGATATTGACCATTTTCACAAGTTCCTTGAGTGAATCGATAATCTTTCTGAAAACAGAGCACTCTTCCAATCTTGCTTCAAACATCTTATTCAAATAAAGCGGGAAATTTATTATTTAATTAATCAGAGGACCTTAATTATTAATACTATCAAGTTTGGAATAATCATTACTATATAGATATAAAATTTTGGAATCAGAGCAACTGATCAATAACTAGTTAACTTAGGATTTCTATTAGATATATATTTGCAAATATGAAGAA